>SMTZ1_10006435_pt1 | contig 11811 bp, 9 predicted proteins | sample DeeMarSWOR136_30_FD_25667 | JGI IMG/M metagenome (IMG submission 25667) | reverse complement strand
AGGGTTAAAATAAATCCTTCCTCTTCACCTTGTATTTCTTTAGTTTTTCCAATTAACCTTCCAGGCATCTTTCTTAGATACTTCTCCTTAGCTGTAAAAAATTCACAAACCGGGTCCTCCAAATGAAGGCATTATTCCAAAAGATTGCCCTTCTGCTATAAAAATATCAATATCTGTTAATCCTGGAGGTACTAATATACCTAAACAAGAAGGATCAGTCATAACTTGAATTAACAAGCAATTTGAAGATACTTCCTTTACTTTTTTTGTTAAATTACTAACATCTTCAATATCCCCAAAGAAATTTGGACTTTGAAATATAATTGCTGCAATATTGTTATCTAGCTTATCCAATAAGTTATCTAGTGAGACGTTATTCCAGTGGACTCCTTGACCCCAACAATAGGTTTTAACAACTTCGATATATTCTGGGTGTATGCCCTCAACCAATAGAATAGATTTCTTTCCAGTGATCGCCGTCGCCATAATAGCTGCTTCAGCAAGAGCAGTGGATCCATCATACATACTAGCATTCGCAACATCCATTTGAGTAAGGCGCGCAATTATCGTTTGATATTCATATATTGCTTGCAAATACCCCTGGCTTGCTTCAGCTTGATAGGGTGTGTAAGCGGTATAATACTCTGAACGACTTAGTATAAAATCCACTAAGGAAGGAATGTAATGAAAATAACACCCTGCACCTAAGAAAGAATGAGAATAAATTTTGTTCTTTTTCGATAATTCTTCTAAATGAGTTAATAGATCTGGTTCGGATAATCCCGAAGGTAAATGTAATTTTTCTATTAGTAAATCTTTAGGTATGTCTTGAAATAACTCTTCTATTTTTTTTACTCCAATCTTATCTAACATCTTATTAATTGTCTTTTCATCATGAGGAATAAAATCCAATTTAAACAACTCAAGAATTTAATTTTAAAAATTAACTTGAAAAAATTAAAAAAAAAAACATTAGATACCTTCGCTTTTTACTAATTCTTTATAATCATCAACCGATAAAAGGTTTTCCATCTCAGATGGGTGGGAAATCTTAATTTTAAGAATCCATCCGTCTCCAAAGGGAGAAGTATTGATAAGTTCGGGACTATCTATAAGATTTTTATTTATGTCTATGATTTCTCCCGATAAGGGCATAATAAGATCACCCACGGCTTTTACTGATTCAATATCTCCAACATGACTTTCTTTTTCAAAGATCATTCCCACAGCAGGGAGTTCAATGAATACAATATCTCCTAACCGGTGTTGGGCATATTCAGTAATTCCAATTGTTGCAATTTGATCTGCAACTTTTACCCATTCATGAGTAAATGTATATTTTAATTCATTAGGAAACTGATATTGCATAGCTTTATCACATGTGATTTTTTTTAATATAATTATACATTACGATAAAATGGTGTGGATACTACGACCCCTTTCAGCATTTTATTACGGATTTCAACTTCTAATTCTGTTCCTAATTGGCTAAATTCATTTAAAACAAGAGCTAAGCCAATTGTCTTTTTAAGTGTTGGTGAATATCCACCGGATGTAACATAACCAATTTCATTACCATTTTTAAAAACTTTTTGATTTTCTCTCAAAATTGCTTTATCTAACAAGTTAAGACCAACCAGAATGCGTTTGGTCCCCTCATTTTTTTGTTCCATTAAAACCTTCTTTCCGATGTAATCAACTCCTTCTTTTGGCTTTACTAGCCAATTGAGTCCCGCTTCAATTGGAGTAATAGAGTCACTAATTTCATGCCCATATAATGAATAACAGGCTTCTAATCTTAATGAATCTCTTGCTCCTAAACCTGCGGGAGATACCCCTATGTTAATCAAACTATTCCAAACTTTTTCAGCATATAACTTTTCAAACGAAATTTCAAATCCTTTCTCTCCAGTGTAACCGGTTCTTGCTAGAAAGATGGGGATATCATTTAATTTACAGTGAGAAAAGTAAAATCTATTTATTTTTGAGAGATCAACATCAATAATTGGCTGAAGAGTATTATCAACTTTAGGACCTTGAATTGCTAAGCGACAGCGTTTTGAAGATAAGTTTGAAATCTTAACATCTTGATTATTTATATGTTCGTTTAACCACTGAAAATCTTTTTCAATATTACCAGCATTAACAATCATCCTAAACTTATTCAGATCCTCCTCATAATAAACTAGATCATCAATAACTGTTCCATTTTCATAACACATGCATGAATACTGCCCTTTAGAAGGTTCTAATAGCTTTAAATCGTTAATCATAATTTTTTGCAGAAAAGGGATTACATCTTTACCTTCAAGTAGAAATTCACCCATATGTGAAATATCGAATACACCTACATTAGACCTCACAGTTTCATGTTCTTTAATAATACTCTCATATTGTAAGGGCATACTGAAACCTGCAAATTTCACCATTCTTGCACCTAATTTAACGTGGATATCATAGAAAGGAGTCTTTTTTATCTCATTTTTTTCTACACTCGTTAGATCCACACCTAATAATGTGTTAATTTTAATATTGTGAGTATAAAGTTTAGAGAATTATTTAAATTTTCAGACTAAATTCTATGATAGAGATTATGGGAAAAAAATGGGTTAGTATATAATAAAATAAGGTATTTATGTTGTTACTAAATTAAATTATTCTTCTACTGGAATCTTTACTAATGATAAAATATTATAACCTTGTAATTCATCTCTTCCATGTAAACTTCCTGTTAATTCAATTACAAACGCAATTCCTGCAACAACTCCACCTGCTTTTTCTATTAAATTACAAGCAGCTTTGGCAGTTCCTCCTGTTGCTAATAAATCATCAAATAATAAAACACTTTCCCCTTTATCAATTGCATCAATATGCATCTCAATAGTATCCGTACCATATTCAAGTTCATAAGTCTCACTTAATGTTTTATAAGGTAATTTACCTGGTTTTCTTATAAACACAAAACCTGCATTTAGTTGATAAGCGATCACACCTCCCCACACATCCCCTCTAGCTTCAATCGCAGCCACTTTATTTATATTCTTATTTTTATAACTATTAATTATTCGATCACATGATTCTTTAAACGGTGCGTGAACTTTACATAATGTTGTTATATCTTTAAAAGATATATTTGGTTTGGGCCATCCATCAACTGTCCTAATATACTCTAGAAGATTCATTTTTATTCAATAATGCTGATTATTTTAATTATTTAATTCTATTTATGATAATTAAAAATTATATTTAATTGAATCGTCAATATAAGAATTTCCTATATTAATTAGAAAAAATTAAATAAAGATTAATTTATAAAAAATATATTAGATTAATAATTAATATAATTTTAAATTCTAGAGTATATTTCCAATGAAAATTATCCTATTTGGTCCCGCCGGAGCAGGAAAAACATCATTAATGAGAACCACATGTTTAGGTTATAATTTCATGAAGGTTTTGAATTTAAAACCTACTAAAGGAGTATCCAGAGAGAATTTTATATTTAGAGGTATAATGGAACTCAATGTTTGGGATATGGGAGGCCAAAAACGATATATGGAGCAATATTTTTCTGAGGAACGTCGAGAATTAATCTTTTCAGAAGTAACAACCGCTGTTTTTATGGTGGATTCGACTATAGTGGAAGATGACGTTAAGGAAATATTTAATAATTTTTTAAAATATATTTTTCAATTTAGCCCAAAAATAGATAAAGTCTATGTTCTGCTAAATAAAATTGATTTACAAGAATCTAAGGAAGATCAACTTTATGAATTATTAGTAAAAGATCAAGATATTGAGTTAAAGAACAAAATTGCATTTACACCTGTTTCTGTAAAAGAAGGGAGTGCTCAGCATAGATTAATTGAAATTTTAGATTATGAAATTCAACAAAATACTCTCGCGCTTCAAAGACTTGGCAAAATAAGGCATCTATTAGATCAATTAAAAGTTAATACTTTGTCTGAGTATTTGTTATTTAACCAACCCGATGGATTATTAATTGCTTCTACATTAGGAAAATTTGAAAGTCGACCATTGCAATTTATGAAATTCGAGATTGGTACCTTAGATTCGAACGTTTATCAAATATTCACAAGGATTATGGAGTTGCTTAATTCAGATGTAACACCTTTAGAATTATCCACGGTAATCTATGAAAGTGATAGTAATTATATTTTAGTAAAGGAAGTTAGTAATGGTTCAGTATTAATGGCAGTTACTAAAAATAAAAAAAATGAAGTCTTCTCTTCTGTATTGGATGTATTAACAGGTAAAAATTTTGAGAATTTAAAGGAGTTTTTAAATGATTCTGATTTCTAATCGTTCTACAAGACCTAAATTTATAAGTAAAAAATAAGAAAATTAAATATTATTTAAATTATACTTTTATTATTGCTCTTTTTCATGTAAACCCCTTTTAGTTAAAAGGTGTTGTTTAGCGTGGTGTGGAGTCCTTAAAACAGTATCATTATATTTTTCGATTTCTCTTGCTTCATCGCACATTATAGCAGCAGTTCTCATCATTTCATGTGCTGCTGCTAATAACGGCATATATTCATCTCTTTCTTTAAGGACAAAACAGGCTCTTCCTGTCACTTTTGAAACTGAAGCAGCCAACTCAAAAGCAGCAATCGCTTTAGCTTCAGCATATGGGTTGGAAAATTTTGCAGCTTTAACCGCAGTTGCCGCATCAACTATAATCTGTGGTAATGAGGGCGTTTTACCTTCAAGCATATCTAGAATAACTTTATTCAATTCAATTGAGATCACATTAAGAGCTCCAGTAATAGCTAAGACTTTTAAAAGATCTGCATTAAAGCAGCTCATTTCTGTTGGATCAAGAAAAGGACGTCGAGCGCCAATCATACTATCACAATTAACTAAAATATAACCCATTCCCTTTTCCTGAATTTCTTCTACAGCTTTCTTGGCAGGGGCATCAGAGATAATAATTGTTGGAATTGCTGCTTCTTTTGCCATTTCTCTTGCAGCTAATGGCCCTTTAAGTGCAGCATTAGGGCTTGACATAATTATTAATTCGGGATTGAATTCTAACAATTTTTTCATTGTATCAACACATTCTTCTGGGGGATGCATTTTTGCACCCGAAGTAACCTCACGTACGCTAATTCTTGTAGCTTCTGCTCTTTCATCCATAAGAAAAGCAAGTAATAAAGAGGATCCAATCGTTCCATTTTTTAAAATACCGATTTTTAATATTTTTTCTTCGCTCATTTTGTACAACTTTTAATTTATTGTAAATCAAAAAGATTAATTTTATGAATTTTTTAAATCGATAATTAATTAAAATTTTTAGGTTTTTTTCTTAAAAATTTTATAAATAATTACAGCCTATTAAAATTTGTAATAAAAAATAGGATAATAAAGAAAATTAAAAGTTGGAATAAAAATGGAATTAAATGGAGTTGAAATAGAAGACACCTTCTGTGAAGCTTTTGGAGCTGTCTTTACAAGAATTTTAGTTACCGCGATAAATGAAAAATGGGTTAAAATTGCAGCACAGATCGCAACAGGATATGGAACCTCTACGATTCATTGTGACTCTGAAGCGGGTGTTGATGTATTTGTTCCATCAGCAAATACTCCTGATAAACGCCCTGGAGCTGCTTTAATGTTTTTTAAAACAAAGAAAGATGAGATGGATAATGTTTTATTAAACCGTATTGGTCAATGTATTTTAACATGTCCTACTACTGCCTGTTTTGATGCGATGAATGGATCGCTTGATCCTGAAAAAGATTTTGAAATTAAAACGGGATACAAATTAAAATTTTTTGGAGATAAATTTGAAGAAAAGGTAGAAGGAATATATCCATTTGAAACCTGGAAAATACCGGTTATGGATGGAGAATTTGTTGTCCAAAGTATTTTTAAAGTGGGAAAAGGAATCGCGGGAGGAAATTTCTTAATTATAGGTAAAGACCAAAATAGCACCTTACAAGCTGCAGAAGCTTCAATAGAAGCTATTAAGGATGTTGCAAACGTGATTGCTCCTTTTCCTGGCGGAATAGCCCGTTCTGGCTCTAAAGTAGGGTCAAAATATTCGTTTTTGAATGCTTCCACTAATGATCCTCTCTGTCCAACCTTAACAGCAAAGATTGAAAATTCTCTTCTTAAAGAAGGAGATAAATGTGTCTATGAAGTGATTTTGGATGGTGCCACTGAAGATGGCATAAAAAGAGCAATGAAATTAGGAATTGAAGCAGCTGTAAAAATACCAGGAATTAATAGGATCAGCGCCGGTAATTATGGTGGTAAGTTAGGAAAATTTCAATACAGATTACATGAGCTTTTCTAACCTTGAAGTGATTTTATAATTTCTTTTTTAAAGATTTTTTTTTTTTTGAAACTGTCATGAAATAAGTTGCTTTCAGCATTAATCTAAATTTTTTGTTTAAATTTGGTCCTTATACCTTTATATAAAATAAAGTAATTTTGTTCTTGATTATAATTCATAATATTATTAGGGAGAAATAATCGGAATCCAATGTTATAAATATCTTATAATTTCTCCCCTTACTATATGAGATCATCATTTTACTATAATTTATTTATTCTGTATTATTTTCAAAAATATTTCCAGTACTGCTTGGATCGTAAAAAATTGCAGCCGTATTTTCAATTAAATAATTTTCAATAATAATATTATCAGAGGAACTCCATAGATATACTCCATAAACGTTGTTAGTAAAATTATTCCTAGTTATATTGTTATAATTACTATTTGTTAGACCTATTCCTTCAGAAAAAAAAGCAAAGGAAAATTTCGATAAATTTTCTTCAAAAGTATTATTATGGCTTTCAGATAATTCAAAACCATTATAATTATAATTGGAAATATTTCTTGAAACATTATTAAACCGAGATTCTAAAAAATACAATCCTGTACTGTTATTATATTCAGCTTTATTTTCAAAGAGTATATTGGAATGGCTATCAAATACATAATATCCATAATATCTATTATTGTAAGCATGATTATTTTTGACTAAATTGTTAAAACAATACAAAATGTACATTCCAAAAGTATTATCGAATAGATCATTTTCAGAAAGAATACTATTTTGAGCGAAATTAAGGTAAATTCCATATTGATTATAACTAATAGCATTTCTATATATCTCATTCTCATTACTAGCAGAGATAAAAACACCAGCATAATTACAGCTCCAGATAATATTACTTGAGATTGTATTATTATAACTACTCGTAAGATAGATACCCCCATATCCATTTCTAGCTAAAAAATTATCTGATATTAAGATATTAGCGCAATTTCCTAAGTAGATTCCTATCCAATTATCAGAACAAGTATTTGAAATTAATTTTCCATTAGTAACGTTATTCAGAAAGATTCCGGCATAAAAAAACATATCTTGGCCTCCGGATTGAATAAATTTAGAATTCCTTATTATAAAAGAGGCATTTGAATTTCTTATAAATAAACAATTCCTGATATTTTCAGCATCAATTTTAATATATTCGATAATATATGGATCATTTATCGTTCCAGAACCTTTAAACCATGGGGTTGAGCTATACAATGATGCAAAATTAGCCCAATCAATATTTGGGTCAGAATCGTCAATTAAAACGGGTTCAATGTTATAAATGAGGGGATTCTCAACTATATGAATAATTATAACCGAAAGAGCAATACTGTAAAAAATTGGAATAAAAAAGATAAGTTTGACCTTGGATTTCATAATGTTAAATAAGCTTCAGTTAATTAATTGTAAAATTATTTTGTATCTATAAAATAATTACGATAACTCCTGAATTCTTAAAAAATTTATACATAAAAATTCACTCATATAAATTTCTATAAAATTAAAATTTTGTAATCACGTTTTCCTTATTAGTTCTAGTTACCATTAAAAAATCTTAAGAAAAATTGCATGATATAGAGATAGGGCTCATTTTAAAAAAATAAATTATGTAAACTAGTCTTGAGAGAATATAGCTGAATAATTGACTAGTAAAAAATCTTTATTTTTTAATTTAATTTTCTCTTAATTTTACGTTGAGGTCTTTTTTTAACTTCTCCTTCTTTCTCAGCAGGCTCAATATCAACATCTTCCTCCTCAAATTCCTTTTCTTCAATAACAACTTTTTTCTTTGTTGGCTTTTGAGTAATTGATGGTTCTTTCTTTTTCATAGCGAATAGTTGTTTTTCTGTAATTTTAGATTTGAATCTATTATATACTATGCCTAAACCAATTAATAATCCAAAAATAAGACCAATAATTAGGGTGATCCACGGTATAATGGGGGTTAGCAAATCTTGGATAATTCTAATTTCCTTGGGGCCCAAACCTATGTCAGAAGAGATATATGTAGTATCACCATCAACGTCAGTTACGGCAATATATACATACCATACATCAGTTAATAATTCTTCTGAACGAATAATTAATTCCATATTCATCTCATAAGCTTTTGTGATATTATACCAATTATTGTTCTTATCTAGTAAACCAACTGTAATATATTCAATTGTATCTTCGACATCAGAAACATTAAAAGTAAATACAATATCCTCTCCATAATTTATCGAAATTCTTTGATTGATTGCTCTGCCATTAATCCAGTAATTATGAAGAGTAGGAAAATTATTGAGTACTTTAAGAGTCGTCGAATAGGAACCAATTCCTCCATATTGATCTTCTGCTTCAAAGTTTACCTGATATGTGCCTATTGCATTACCAATATCAATTGAGAACGTAGTGCTAAATGTCCAATCATTATTATTTGTTAAGGTAATAGGTGATATAGATTGTCCTGTAGGTTGTTGAAGATACATTTTTACAGTTATATTTTCAGGAAAAGTTTCTAGATTCTCATCAGTAATATTTAAGCTAATTGTACAGTCTTCTGCTCTTTTTATTTCTTGTTTTGAAAATTGCACCGAGGATTCAATAACTTCAGGAACTGTATTTAATACTTTAAAAGGAAGATAGGTTGCTGCTTCTTTCATGGAACCAGAATCGTCCATATTAATTTTAACATAATAATTTCTATCGTATTCAACAAAACTATCGTTAATTTGATATAAAAAAGATCCAATGTTATCACCTATAGTGAAAAGAGTTAATTGGAAAGAATCATCGGTGTTATTCACAACAGCAACATTCCAATCGAAAGTATATGTCTTAAAATTATTAACTATTAATTCTCCATAAACACTACTGCCTTGAGAATATTCAGAGCTGTTGATAAATGCAATATAATTAGATGAGATAGTAAAATTTACATAAGTAGTATGACTGTTTAATTGAGTGTGAGTTTCATTAAGGATAAAAAAGCTTACACGTTGAAAACCTATAGGCGCATTATATTCGGGATTATACACAAAAGTATAATTGTTAGTAGCTCCTACAATTTCCATTGTAAAATTTTGAATAGTATTGTTTGAAAAATGAATTTGCATTATAGAAGAATCCACATCCGTGAAATCAGATGTATCAATTTCAAATTCAATTGATTCGAATAAGCGATATACATTAGATACATTTTGAGAAATTAAAGAGTATTGTAAAGGTAATTTTCCGTTAGCGGGTCTAATGTTTAAGGGAAGATTTGAATCATCAATATTTGTATCATATTTGTGGTTAAGGGTTGTGAAAATTGAAAAAAGACTAAGAATAATTACACTAAATAAAAGAAAAACTAAAAAAGATTTGAAAATTTGTTTATTTTTCACAATTCTCATGATCATCGTCTTAACATTCGGTGTTTAATTTCTTTATTTTTATAATAAAAAATAATACTTATTGGAAGGATTATAGGGAGCAAATAAAAAGTAATAAGATTAAATGTAGATAATTGCAGGTTTACTTCAAAATAATGTTGACATATTATTTCACCAGAACTATCTTTTAAAGTGAAGGTATATGTTTTCGATTGAAAGTCATAAGGATTGATTGTTGGTAAAACTTTTACTTCAATTCTATTTTCGCCGGGAGCTAACCCGTTTAAATTTGTAGCTTTTTCAATTCCATTAACATATAATGAAAATAATTCAGAAATTTCTTGATTATTTTTAATAGTTATGATGTAAAATGCAGATTTCCCCTGAGGTATAATACTTGGAAATGATATATAAAGTATTTCAAATTTAGGAATAATTTTAATGTTGAACAATTTAGTATAAAAAACCGTATTACCTTTAGAAATTTCCATTTGTATTTCAATCATATCATTTAAGAGATCATCAGAGACTAGTAAATTATAGGAAACAGTTCTGATCTCATTTTTATTTAAATTAATCTCATCTTTTAGATCTTGAACATAATCTCCTGAAAAACTTATATTTAAGGATTGAGTACTATTAGGTAAAAAATTGATAACATTCATTGATACATATAATTCATTCCCACTAACAACCTGGCTATAGTAAAGAAAATTAGTGTAATCAAATGAGTATCCAATTTCTATTACTTTAATTATTTCTAAATATAAAATATTTCCTTCTCTAAAAGTAAAGTTTAGGACATGAGGACCTACATTAGCATCAAGTAATGTTGTCAAGTTAAATGATACATTTGTTAAAACCATTGAATTAAAATCGACAATTTGTAATTTTTCATTGATATCATCTCCTTCCATAGAAACTGTTAAAGTAACATTATTATTTCGTGTATTATTAACGGGTAGGGTTATATTATAAGTAGGACCTTGATATACGGTGTTCGGTAAACCTAATATTGAAGAATTGATTAATCCAGAGACAACATTAAAGCGTTTTAATGCATATGCCATTCCAAAATTCGTTTTGTTGGAGTAAATATGGAGGTAATATCCTGAACCGATAGGGAGACTTTGATTGATATCGAACAATAATGTAATATTATCACCAGTAATTTGCTGTTCTATAGTTTCAAATAAAGTTCCATTCGGATATTTAAATACATAAGTTATATCAGCCAAGGAGATACTGTAATTAAGCGTAAATATTTCATAGGAATTAGTTGATGTGTTAAAATAGTAATTATCTTTCTTTATAGCATAATTACTAGTTATATTTATATCATCCTGATTGAAAATAAAATTAGGGGTGATTTCTGTAATGTTATATTCAGAAATTAAGACTGTACTATTATATAGTTCAAAAGCTTTTAAATAAGAATCAACTAGTCTTAAATTCGAATTTAAATTTTTATCTTGATTGTTTATCGTACCTTTTGAAGTATCATACGCATTAACAGAAGCATCATAGAAAATATTCTCAAAATTTTTATGAATAAACAAAGCTTGATTATAGTATGTATCATTTCCACTTAATTCAAACAATTTAAGACAAGCTAGCATCATCAATGCATTTGCTTCAAGATCGATCCTATTCGCATCTGCTCCTGCATCACTCCAAGTGGAATCGCCATAATATTGAAAACCTTGAGTTGTCCATAAGGTTTGATTAATTTGATTGTATATTTCGATTGCTTTAGATAGTAATGAAGTATTAGTCATTCCAGTTTCAACCCAATACTCAAGTAGGGTAATAATTCCTAATGCATTTACGTTTAAGTATTTATAATTTCCAAAAGGAACATATACAGTCCAATCATTTTCAGCATTATAATAAAAACCCTTGAAGGAATTATCCCACATTTTCTCAATAAGGACATCCATCGTTATATTTGCCAATTCATAAGCTCTATTCTTTATAGCAGAGTTTAAATTCAATTCTTCATAAATATGGCGAATTTTAAGAAGAGCTAATATTGCGTATAAATTACTTTCTGTGAATTTTGGTTCTGAAAAATCAGTAGTATTATGATCTGAAAA
>SMTZ1_10007622_pt1 | contig 11812 bp, 6 predicted proteins | sample DeeMarSWOR136_30_FD_25667 | JGI IMG/M metagenome (IMG submission 25667) | reverse complement strand
TTCATTCATACCGCAACAACTCCACTGGATTGGACCTCGCAGCCTTAACTGTTTGGTAACTCACTGTTAATAGGGCCAGGAAAAGAACGACAATCAAAGCAAACAGGAAAGACCAGACCGATATGCTCGCTTGATAAGCAAATCTTTGAAGCCATTTCTGCATGAAATAATAGGCAAGGGGCCAAGCGAAGAGATTACTCAGGATGACCCATTTAGTGAATTTCTTCGACAAGAAAAAGATGATCCCTATCTCTGTAGCGCCCAGAACTTTACGTATGCCAATCTCCTTTGTGCACTGTTCAGCGACAAAGGCCGCCAATCCAAACAATCCTAAACCTGCGATAACGACTGCCAGGAGCGAAAAGGAGAAAAATATCTGTCCTGTTCTCTCCTCGGCTTTATAGATTGTAGCAAAATGATCATCGAAAAATTCGTACTCAAAGGCCTGATTTGAGGCAAATTTTCGCCAGGTGTTCTCCAAAAAGGTCACCGTTTCTCTGATATTTTCGGAATGAATGCGAACGGAAACATAACGGCCTCTTCCCTCAGGTCCGTAAAGATGTACTATCAAGGGACCAATTTTATGATGCAGGCTTTTAAAGTTGAAGTTTTTCATGACTCCTATAATCGTGAAAGTCAAAGATCGATCGGGAGTGGGACCGATAGCCACAATTTGCTTGCCGACCGGGTCTTTTAAGCCGAGATCTTTCACAGCCGCTTCATTGATGACAGCACTCTGCTGGTCTGCCTGTCTATCTTCCTTATAATACCGCCCGGCCGCCATTTCGATCTGGTAGGTTTCTACAAAATACGGATCAGTAAAGTATGTCCAGAGAAGATGTGTTTCCTCACCTGTGGCACCGGCCAATTTATAAGCTGAATTCCCGAATTCATTCCCGATCAGATTATTGGTGTTGGTGGCGTTGATAACCTTCGGATTTTTCAATAGTTCTTGTCTGAACGCTGGGACCTGGTTTCCGATATCATCGGTTTTTTTGACGATAACAACTTGTTCTTTGTTGAACCCTAAATTCCTGTTCTGAATGTACTTTAACTGTCGAGACACAATGACGGTTCCAACAATGAGAACAATGGAAACAGTAAACTGGAACACGACCAGCACGTTACGCATGCTTGATTTCTTGCTCCTTCCTGACATCTCCGTTTTTAGAACGACCACAGGGTCGAAAGAAGCAAGGAAGAAAGCTGGATATATACCAGCCAAAATGCCGATGAATAAGACCAGTCCCAGCAGAAGAGGAATGGTAAGCACATTCTGGACGTATGGAACAGCCAGTTCTTTTCCTGTTATATTGTTAAATAATGGGAGGAGTAATTGGACGGCCAATAAGGCGAGAAGAACAGCAAAGAAGCTCATTATAATGGTTTCTGATAGGAACTGCCGGATCAATTGGCCTCTGCTGGAGCCTACAGTTTTTCTAATACCAACTTCCCTGGCCCGGTTCGCAGCTCGAGCTGTGGCCAGGTTCACAAAATTGATGCAGGCAACAAGAAGTATTCCTATTGCGATGATAGAAAAAATATAAACATAGGCGATATCTCCATTGGGCTCCAGCTCAAAGTCAAGATGTGAATGCAGGTGTATACCAGTCAGAGGCTGAATGAAATAACCCCATTCACCTCCGGATGCAAAAAACTTTTCCAGGGTTATGCCCACGGCTGCCTCTATTTGTGGCCCCACATACTTCTTGACCAGCTCGACCAGCTTGGCTTCAAAAGCCTCTGGAGAGGCCCCTTCCTGCAAAACCAAATAGGTGTAATAATTATTACTCACCCAGATAGGGTTCCGGCTGTCGTTAAGGGTAACGAGGGAAGCCAAAAAATCGTAGTGAAAATGGGAATTATGGGGAACATCTTCTACCACGCCGGTGACTAAATAATCCCTTTGTCTGTCTGAGTTAAGCTTCTTCCCTATAGGATCTTCATCCCCAAAATATTTTAAGGCCATGGAACGAGTAAGAACAATTGTGTTGGGTTGAGCAAGGGCTGTTTTGGGATTACCCTTGATAAAAGGAACGGTGAATACGTCAAAAAAAGCCTGATCGACCCAGAAAACCCTTTCTTCACTAAAAACCTTGTCCTCGTGCCGGAAAACCGGAAAACCAGGATTTCGTAACCGGGTGGCTGCCTTGACTTCAGGAAATTCATTGACAAGGGTTTGAGCCATGGGTGCACAGGTGACAACACCATGAAACAGGTTGTTGTTGACGAAGCCTCTAATCCCGACTCTATAGATATTATCTGCTTTTTCGTGATATCGGTCATAGCTTATTTCATCCAGAACATAAAGGACGATCAAGAGGCAACAGGCCACTCCGACGGCAAGGCCGAAGATGTTGATAAAGGAAAATCCCTTATGTTTTATAAAATTTCTTAAGGCAATCTTGACGTAGTTTTTAAACATGATGACCTCCACAGCAGGAGAAGCATTTCTTTGTTTTGAAATAGATGAATCATAGTTCTTTTATGTTTAATACGTTCCTGACAGGAATTAAGTTCGCTTCGGTGTCCCTTGATTGGACACAGGGGTATGAATCTAATGACTACTTCAACCCAACCAGCCTTAAAAGCTCATCGGCCTTCCCCCCGTCGAGAAAATCCTCACCTGGCACCACACAGGCTTTAACATCCACAGCCAAGTCAGGGCGCATACCAAGAGAGAGACAGAGAGAGTCGGAAAATACATGATCCGTCTTTTGCTGAGCTTGAAGCGGCTGTTCTTCGATGTGACAGCGGGCCAGGTCCGCTATCAGTACTCAAGGCAAGGCTCACAGGAAGAGTCGATGGATTATTTGGAGTTCATCGCCAGAGTCACTTCCCATATTCCCGATAAGGAACAAGTCATGATCCGCTACTACGGCCTTTACTCCAATGCCCACAGGGGGAAGATGCGTAAGAACATGGCCTCCCCTTCTTATCCTCCGATCATCGAGCAAGAGGAGCCATTTGTGCCCTCCAAAGGCTGGGCAGAGATGATCCGCAAGCTCTACGAGGTGGATCCGCTGCTTTATTTGTTCCTTGACATGCTAGATAAAATATACTAACATAAATATACTATAAAACGTACATTATTAGGAAGGAAATCTGATGCAATTTTTATCGAGGATCGAAGAGATTTTGCTTTTGGCCATCTGGAAATTGGGTGAAAATGCCTATGGGATATCGATAAGAGAACTGGTCGAGAATGATACAGGTGTCAAATGGCTTTCGGGAGCCATCTATGGCACCTTAAGCCGTCTGAGGAAAAACGGTTATGTCAAGACAGCAATCTCTGAAAATGTCGGCGATCAGAGAGGAAGACCCCGCATATATTACACCCTCACACCTGTGGGAAAAGAAAGACTGCAGGCCATCCAATTGTTGAACAGGGTCATGTGGGCGAACGTCCCTGAAGTGAAGTAAATATTCTTCCAGGAATACAGTGGGTACACATATGTTTTCCAGACTCGCCAAAGGAGTTCTTTCTCTAATCACAGACGAGATAATGTGTTCTTCTGTCATCGAAGACATGGAGTACCGATTTGCCCAGGAACTGAAGGAAAAAGGTCGGACCCGAGCAGAACTCAGCCGGGCTTTCCAATTTGTCGTTATCGTCGTGCCTCTTTTTATGGAGGCCGTTTTTGGAGGTGTGTCCATGTTCAAAAATTACATAAAAATAGCCTTTCGAAACATCAAAAGACACAAAGGATATTCTTTTATCAACATTTTCGGATTAGCCATCGGGATGACGGTTTGTCTTCTGATGCTGATGTATGTAGTCAATGAGATAAGCTATGATGATTTTCACGAAAAGGGCGACCGGATTTATCGCCTGGCCTGCGATTGGGGCACAGAGGGCAGCAAAATGAAATTTGCCGGGTCCATGCCGGCGTTCGCCCCGGCATTGAATTCCGAAATCCCTGAGATAGAAGTCGCCGCAAGGCTCAGGCAAAACAGCGAAATGATCATTCTCGATACACAAAACAAAAAATACAAACAGTCCCAGATATTCCATGCGGACCCCGAGGTGTTTGATATATTTAGCTGGACCCTCCTCGAAGGAGATCCAGCCTCTGTTTTAGCAGATCCTTTCTCAGTCGTCTTAACTCAGAAAATCGCGAAAAAGTATTTCAACAATGACGATCCCATCGGAAAAACGCTCAACATCGACGGCAATCTCTACAGAATCACAGGACTCCTCAGGGATTTTCCTCCCAATACCCATCTGAACTGTGAAATTTTGATATCCTATGCGACAATCCATTCCTTGGGCAGATATCCTTCCCAGCCGTGGACGCAGTGGGGGGATGACCTGACATATTTTGTGCTGAGAGAAAATTCTTCCCTGGACAACGTTGCGAATAAGGTGAATGCCCTGTTGACTCGAAATACCGGGGAGTGGTTCACGAACAAAATGGATCTTGTTTTACAGCCTTTGTCAAGAATTCACTGGGAAGCAGCATACAGGGGCGATGTCGGTGTAAAGGGAAATATCTTGTATGTGTATTTGCTTTTGTCGGCGGCTATACTTGTGCTTGCCATTGCCTGTTTTAACTTTATGAATTTATCCACATCAAGATACTTGGACAGGATGAAAGAGATCGGGATCAGAAAGGTCGTCGGGGCCAACAGAAGGCAATTGATCCGGCAGTTTCTGACCGAGTCTCTTCTGGTGACCGTCGTTTCCATGGCTTTTGGCGTTCTCCTTTTCAATATCCTGTATACATCCCTCTATTCATACCTGGGCACCCCTTTTAGCTTCAGCCTTTCTCACTTCCAAAACCTGTATGCGACCGTGGTTTTGATGGTTTTGATAGTCGGGCTACTGGCAGGGAGTTATCCGGCATGGTTCATGTCCAGATTCCATCCTGCCGAAATCATGAACAAGAAAGCTGTTAAAGGCACATCCGGAGTATCCTTCAGAAATGTTCTGGTGGTCCTTCAGTTTGCGATATCCATCATATTGATCATAGGAGCGATTATCATCTATCAGCAGATCGATTACATGAAAAACACCGATTTAGGGTTTGATAAGGAGGATGTTGTCCTGGCTTATTTTCCCTTCACAAATCCACAGGCTAAAGAAAAATATCCAGTGATTAAAACTGAATTTTTAAAACATCAAAATGTCGTGGAGGTCACCGGCGTCTACACGGTCCCGGGAATAAACAGCCAGTACAACATGACCGTCAGAAAAATGGGCGGTGGAGAGGGAGATAGTGTTACGATTCAAGCTCTGCCCGCCGATTTTGGATTGGTTGAGTCCCTGGGGCTGGAAATCGTATCGGGAAGAGATTTTTCCGAAGACTATTCTTTGGACAGCAAAGAGAGCGTCCTTCTCAATGAAGCAGCCGTCAAAATGTTCGGGTTCGGCAACCCGATCGGAGAAAGACTCTTGCTTTTCGGGGATAGCGAAGTGTCGGTCATAGGAGTGGTCAAAGACTTCCATGTGAAGTCTCTGCATAGCAAAATCAGTCCGATGCTGATCTATATCGATCCGAAATTTTATCTTTTGACGGCGACGAAGATAAAACCCGAGGATTCCGAAGTGACCCTGGCCTACATGGGAGATGTCTGGAAGACGGTATTGGGAGAGTCGGAATTCAATTACAGATATATGAAGGACGCTTACTATAGTTTTTATTCCGCAGAAGAAAAAACAGGCAAACTGATATCAATCTTTACCATCCTGGCCCTTTTTATATCCTGTCTGGGATTATTCGGTCTGGCAGCCTTTATGACGAACAGAAAAGTCAAGGAGATAGGGATCAGGAAAGTGTTGGGCGCGTCGGTCCGAAGCATCGCCACACTCTATTCAAAAGAATTCACGAAATGGGTGATTGTCTCCAATATCATAGCCTGGCCGATCGCTTACTTCTTGATTCACAAATGGCTGGGAAACTTTGCCTACAGAATTGCGCTCACTCCGGTACCGTTTGTATTGAGCGGAGTTGTCGTTTTGCTGATTGCCCTGGTCTCGGTCAGCTCCCACGCGATTCGGGCAGCCATGGCGAATCCGGTCGAGTCGCTCCGCTCCGAATGATCAAATTCTCTATTTCAAACAGGCTTAATTTTTCCAGGTAATCCTGTATCTTTTCGCGGACTGGTGACCCTCTTCGTCGTATTCAATTCTGTAGGGGGATCAGCTTCGACTGGCCAATATTTATATAAAGTATTCTTTTTCTTTTTAACCCTATTCCATCTCGAAGGTGAATCGATCCTCTTCATCAAACTGCTTTCCACAACTCCCGCAGGTGTAGATTAGGCATTCCTTGCCTTCTTTGATCATTCTTTTTCCTTTGGCTGCACCATGACAATTCGGGCATTCTACCTTTTTCTCCACCACTCCATACACGGTATCTGTCGGGATTGAGCCCCTCTTCTCGGTGGAAACGTAGACTTCTCGAAAATGAGGCCTATCCTTTCGGTTGTAAGACACCAATGCCTGAACCACTTCCCAGCCGAGCTTGCCCTTCCTGGCCATCTCTGTGATCTCTTCCAGGGCTGTCCTGTTATCATACGGAGTGGGCCGGTGAGGCCGGGGTGAAAGGAGGGCATCATAGATGTCGCAGACGGCGATGATCTCTATCATCTGATCTTCCAGCCGGATCCCGAGAGGATAACCCGACCCATCCCTTCGTTCATGGTGTTCCTTGGCTGCCCATGCGGCGAATCGCCCGTGATCTTTAAGAAAATAACTGAGCAGCACAAACCCAGCTAAAGTGTGGTGTTCAACGATGATCCTTTCCACATTAGTCAGCGCTTCTGTCTTATTCAATATCTTAGAGGGGACGCTGACTTTGCCGTAATCATGTATGGTCCCGGCCATGGAATTTATGATCCAGTCCTCGGGTTCCTCCAGCAGGTCTCCGGCCATAAGCACGGACAGAGCAAACACCAGCAGAGTATGGCGGTAGGTGTATGCGTCCTTCACTTTGAAGAAGTCAAAAAACTGCAGAAGAGGGGGAATAAATGGGATCTTATTCATCAGGGTCAAGGCATTGGCTCTGTTTATACCCTGGAAGATAACGTCGTAGGGGGGATTCTGGAGAAAGCGGCGCAGATCTTGAAAAAGCGTGGCGTGCTCCAGAAAAGCTAGCTTCTGATAGGTTGTGTCCTTATTCGTAGCGATCAATTCTTCCAGGACATCCGGCGTCAAATCCGTACCGCTGGCGAGAAGCTGTTTGAATTCCAAAGTATAAACGGGACAAACGAGCTTAGGAACTTTCATGAATCCCGGTCCTTTCTGTTCCGTTTAAACAGGATATGAGATTTGATTCTTACAGGATTTGATCTTCGCACAGGCTTCGATTTCTCACTTTTATTCCCAGTATCCACCGACTGACCCATCCTCTCATTTCTACCACACTGAAAAGGCGGGGTCAATTATAAAAGAAAAAATTGTAGAATGAATATAACGGCAATGACCGAATGCGAACTGCTTGACTTTTGGATTCCTGTCTCCTACTATCTTACCCGTTCTACAATCTGACATGAAGCTATACCGATTGATATAAACCCACACCAACTCAAGGAGCGGGAAGGCTTTCAATCGGGAGGGAAAAAATCAAATGAAAAAATTAATCTTCTTCTTGCTTCTGCCTGTTTTTACCTGTTTTTTTTCTTTGAGCTGTCAGAAGAGACAACCTTTTGATCATTATGAGGAAGTTTTTAGAAATTTTCACAATCCTTCTGCGGACTTTCGCAGCGCGCCGCTCTGGGTATGGAATGACAGGGTGAGCCGCGAGCAGATCGATTCACAGCTTGCTGATTTCAAGGAAAACGGAATCGGCGGAGTTTTTATTCATCCCCGGCCCGGACTGATCACTCCTTACCTTTCAGAGGAATGGATGACACTGTGCCGCTACGCTGTGCAAGTCGGCAAACAATTGGGCATGAAGGTCTGGCTTTACGATGAGAACTCCTACCCCTCCGGTTTTGCAGGCGGTCACGTTCCGGCTGTTATGCCTGATGCATCAGGCAGGGGACTCAGGGTTACACAGGTTCGAACACTTCCAGAGAAATTCGCTTCTCCACCCCTTCTTGTTTTGAAAGAGACTGCCTCTGGCTTCGAAGACATAACCCAGGCAGTATCAAAGGAAAGCTTTTATGAGGGAGAATATTTCATTTTTGACCTCAAAAAGGCGAATCCCTCTCCTTGGTTTGGCGGGTATACTTATGTGGACCTGATGCGCCGAGATGTGACCGAAAAGTTCCTGGATGTCACTTTGAATGCCTACAGAAAGGTCATCGGCGATGAATTCGGAGCCACGGTCCCAGGCGTTTTCCAGGATGAGGCCCACATCCTGCCTGTCGGAGGAAGGGATGTCGTAAACTTCACTCCGGCTCTTTTTGATGAATTCAGGAACAAATGGGGATACGATTTAAAGCGGCATTTGCCTTCTCTCTTCTGGGAAAAGGGGGATTGGAAGCGAGTCCGGCACAATTATTATGCCACTCTGCTTGAGCTCTTTATCGAAAACTGGGCTAAGCCCTATTATGAGTACTGCGCTCAGAACAACCTTATTTTCACCGGCCACTACTGGGAGCACGAATGGCCCAGGCCGCGCCTCTCTCCGGACAATATGGCCCTTGGCGCTTACGCCCAGATGCCAGGCATCGATTGCCTTATGAACGAAAGGGAGACTCACGCCCATGCTCAGTTTGGAAACACCAGGGCTGTCAAAGAAATTCGCAGCGCTGCCAATCAACTGGGAAAACAGCGAACTCTGTCCGAAACATACGGAGCGAGCGGCTGGGATCTGACCTTCTTTGACCAGAAGCGGATTGGCGACTGGGAGTATGTTCTGGGAGTGAATTTCCTCAACCAGCATCTTTCCTATGTCACTATCAAAGGGGCCAGAAAACGCGATCATCCCCTCTCCTTTTCTTATCATGAACCCTGGTGGCACGCCTATAAGATTCTCGCCGACTATTTTGGGCGGCTCTCGCTGGTCATGAGCAGCGGCCTGCAGGAAAACCGCATCCTGGTCCTTGAGCCAACATCCACGGCCTGGATGTATTACTCCCCAGATAAATCTTCCGATCGTCTGGAGGCACTGGGCAGTGATTTCCAGGATTTTCTCCACAAACTGGAAGCCGGCCAGGTGGAATACGACCTGGCCAGCGAGGCGATCCTTAAAGACCACAGCAAGGTGCGCGGAAATACGCTTGTTGTGGGGGAATGCAGGTATGACCTGGTTGTGCTGCCTCCCGGGATCGAAAACTTGAACAAGCCAACCTTGAGCCTCATCAGGGATTATTTAGCAAGGGGCGGCCAGGTTCTCTCCCTGGTCGATCCTCCAAAATTCGTCGATGGACAGAAGAGCGATCAGGTTGAGAAGCTAGCTTCTCAGTACAAGTCTGACTGGCATTCCGGCTCAGTCTCGGCCATTCTGGAAAAAATAAATGCACTATGCCCTCCGGACTTTGTGTTCATCCAGCCAGAAAAATTCGGAGGATTACTATTTCACCACCGTCGGAAGCTCAAAGATGCGGAATTCATCTTTCTCGCCAATAGCAGTGTCCAAGAAACTACAAACGGGAAATTTACGACCGGGCCCCGATATGTGGAATCCTGGGACCTTTTTACTGGATCGGTATCAGCCTATCCTGCTGAGGAGAAAGACGGAAGGCTAGAGGTGAGCTTCTCCCTGCCGCCCGGAGGGAGTTTGCTGCTCTGTCTCCGCCAGGGCCGCCCGAATAAGAGAGAAGAGCCAAGGTACTCTGTGACCGAATTGAAACCTGAGCCCGGAGAAAAGATAAGCCCTCTTGCGCCCAATGTATTGATTCTCGATTACTGCGATCTGTCCCTCAACGGAAGGGTTGAAAAAGACATGTACTTCTATGAGGCTCAACACAAAATCTTCAGCCATCATGGACTGCCGAGGAATCCCTGGGACAGCGCTGTCCAGTTCAAAACGAACATCATTGACCAGGACAAATTTCCGGACGATTCTGGCTTTGAGGCCACTTTCTGGTTCACCTGCGCTACAGGCCTAAACTTCTCCTCGCTTCGGCTCGTGGTTGAACAGCCCGATCTATTCCGGGTTCTGGTCAACGGCAAGCCTGTCGAGCAGCTCGATGGGGAATGGTGGCTCGATCAAGCTTTCGGCACATTCAATATCGGAGATGTCGTCACAACAGGAAAAAACAGAATAACACTCAAGGTATCGCCGTTTTCCATCTATGCCGAGCTTGAGCCCGTCTATCTACTGGGTGATTTCAAGCTGGAGAGCAAGGACAGAGGATTCAAGCTTATGCCAAGCAGGCAGCTTGAAGTCGGCCCCTGGGACAAACAGGGCCTGCCATTTTATTCAAACGGAGTAAACTATCAGAAAACTATCACCATTCAGACATTGAATCCTCAAAAAGAACGCTTCCTGGTGAAGCTCGGGGACTGGAAAGGCTCGATGGTCGAGGTTCGGGTAAGGAAGAATATGGCTGGCTTTATCGCATTTCCGCCTTTTGAGCTGGATATCACCGACTTTCTGGCTCCGGGCAAGAACCCTATCGAGGTCATCATCTACGGAACCTTAAAAAACACCCTCGGGCCCCATCATAATGATCCTCCACTTGGCCGTGCCTGGCCAAGAGCCTTTCAAAGAGGTGCCGAGGGAGGCTATCCCCCGGGCTCTGAATATAGCGTGGTGAGCTATGGCTTGTTGGAGGATTTCAAGATAATATCCAGAAAGAGGGATTAACGATCGGATGATATGCCCCGCGGCTTGCCACGGGGAACCGATCGTCGGGGGATCCAAGGGGGTATGACCCCTTGGTCGCAGGGCGTGGGTTGATGCCCAGCCCGAGAAGTGGTCGCAGGGCGTGGGTTGATGCCCAGCCCGAGAAGGGGAGGCAGCGAGCGGAAGCGAGCGTTGGAAGGGGGAAGTCAGTTCCCCCTCCAAGTAGACTTGGTTTTCTAATTTAAGTCCAATTCCATGTTCAGCAGATCATCCTCAGTAAATTCCATTCCGCAACTCCGACATGCATAGACCAGATGCTGCTTACCATCCTTGACAATTTTTCTCTCTCTCGCTGTCCCATGGCAGTTCGGACAATCTACTTTTCTCTCAACATCGACTCTGCATAAATCAACTGCCAGGAGTGTGCCCCTTTTCTCCGTGGAAACCTTGCATTCTTGAAAATGAGGTCTATCCTTTCGGTTATAAGCTACCAAAGCCTGAACCACTTCCCAACCTAATTTTCCCTGCTTTGCCATTTCAGTGATCTCTTCCAGAGCTGACCTGTTGTCATACGGGGTAGGCCGATGAGGCCTTGGCGAAAGGAGAGCATCATAGATGTCGCACACGGAGATGATTTCTATCATCCTGTCTCTCATCGGGATGCCCAGAGGGTAGCCCGACCCATCCCTTCGCTCATGGTGTTCCTTGGCCGCCCACGCCGCGAATCTTCCGTGGTCTTGAAGGAAGTAACTGAGAAGCACAAAGCCCGCCAAAGCATGGTGTTCCAGGATGATCTTGTCAACCTTGGTCAGCGGTTCCTTCTTTTTCAATATCTTCAGGGGAACGTTCATTTTGCCAAAATCATGGATGGCCCCAACCATGACATTTCTGATCCAGTCTTCGGGCTCTTCCAGCAGCTCTTGAGCCATGAGCACTGACATGGCGAACACGACCAGAGAGTGGCGGTAGGTATAAAAGTCGTTCTCTTTGAAATAATCAAAAAACCTCAGTAGGGGTGGAATGAAGCTGATCTCATTCATCAGGGTCAAGACACCTGATCTATCCGATTGCTCGAAACTCAAGTTATACGGTGACTCCTGAAGAAAGCGGTTCAAATCTTGAAAAATGGT
>SMTZ1_10010531_pt1 | contig 11813 bp, 9 predicted proteins | sample DeeMarSWOR136_30_FD_25667 | JGI IMG/M metagenome (IMG submission 25667) | reverse complement strand
GTTGACCTGTTTGATATCGATGGTGCCGCCCAGGGCAACAAGAAGCCGGCCGCCATCGGTGCCGGCGTTAAAGAAGAAATTTTCGGCCGGCTGGTCTTCGTCAGTGGGGATTTTGCCGTCGTGGAGCTTATCGACGTCCCCCCCATTGAAGTCCCTCCTGCCTTCCACGATGGTGAACTTCGCTTTTGTGGCCGCGTCACTCTTGGACGGCGAGGGAACGTTCTTGAACTTGAAATCGGACGTCGCGTGTTCGTTGCGGTTATGGTCGGCAACGGTTTTGAACTCGGCGTGCGAGGCCATTGCGAACATCAGGACAGTTGAAGCTCCTACGATAAATATGGCACGAGATTTCATACAATCCTCCGTTTATTTGATATAAGATTTCCCATATACACGTCTTCATAAGATCACTATGCTTTCCAGTTTCACTAAAATATCAAAATCCTCTTTGAATTGCAACAATCTGAAGGCCTTTTTTCACGCATCTTGCTATTAAAGCCACCAAAAACCGAAGTGTCTGCGTAAACACGAAATCGTTTGATTTTCTGATCCAAAGCAAAAGGAACAGTCTGCATTATACTTTATCTAAACATACTACTGCAACGCGGGTGCCAAAGTAATAAAAAACGACAAGAAAGCTGAAGACAATATCAGCCTGGATTCGGATTACCACATATTCAACTCGATACGAAAGGTGATAATTCGCGGAGTCTGTTTATGATGGCGGGTATTTTTTCGATTGTGTAATCGACTTCTTCCTCCGTGTTGTAACGGCTTAGGCTGAATCGAATTGAGCCGTGTGCGGCGGTGAAAGGCACGCCCATCGCACGCAATACATGGCTGGGCTCAAGCGAGCCGGATGTGCAGGCGGAGCCGCTACTGGCACAGATACCATATTTATCGAGCATAAGCAGAATGGCCTCGCCCTCGATATATTCAAAGCTGATATTGCTGGTGTTGGGGAGGCGGTTTTCTTTGTCGCCGTTGAGCTGTGAGCCGGGGCACTTTTCTAATATCGCATTTTCGAGTTTGTCACGCAGTCTCTTTACCTTTTCGTTTTCGTCCTTGATATTCTTCGCTGCCAATTCACAGGCCTTGCCCAGCCCGACGATACCGGGTACATTTTCTGTGCCGGCTCTTCTTCCGGCTTCCTGATGGCCGCCTAACATAAATGGGGACATCCGTGTTCCCTTCCTGACGTACAAAACCCCTACGCCCTTGGGGCCGTGGAGCTTATGGCCGGAAAGACTGAGCAAATCAATATTGCTCCTCGAGAGGTCCAGCGGCACCTTGCCAATCGCCTGTACTGCGTCGGTGTGGAACACCACTCCCCTGCCGGTAACTAATTCGGCGATTTTATCGATAGGGAATACTACACCGGTCTCGTTGTTTGCGTACATTATCGTAACCAGAGCGGTATCATCGTCGATTTGTTCTTCCAGTTCCGCTATATCAAGCCGACCCTGCTTATCCACACCAAGTTCGACAACTGTATAGCCGTGATTTTGCAGCTCTCGGCAGACCGTCAATACAGCCGGATGCTCAACCCTCGAAGTTATGACTTTTCGTCTATGTGGTACAGCCGCCAGCGTTCCTTTGATAGCGGCATTGTCACTCTCGGTTCCGCAGCTTGTAAAAATAATTTCAGCGGGGTCGCAGCCAAGCAAGTCGGCCACAAGCTGGCGTGCCCGGCGGATTTTTCTGCCGATTTGTCCTCCGAACATGTGCATGCTCGAAGGATTGCCGTAAAGCTCGCAGAACAACGGCTTCATTTCCTCGAGAACCTGCTCAGCAACTTTTGTGGTGGCATTGTTGTCAAAATATACGGTCTTCATTTTACTGCCTATGATTGTGCGGCTGGTTCGCCGACTCCTTGTCCTCCTCAACGAAAAGCTCATCAGAGACGAATTCTCTCAGTTTAGCTTCGACGACGTCCTTCATTGTGAACTCGGCCATTTTACACTGTGCACACATACCTCTCAATGCGACGATAACCTTATCACCTACAACGTCTACGAGTTCGATGTCACCGCCATCGGCCCGCAGTGCCGGTCTGATCTGCTCGTTTATGGTCTGTTGAATCATTTGTATCTTCTGAATGTTTGTCAGTCTGCCGGCCCATCGAGGTGCTGTTTCAAAGACCTGTCCCGCTCTGTCACCCTGAATTTTTTCGAGGATTTTTTCGATTTCGCCCTTGCAGCCGCCGCAGCCCCCGCCGGCCTTACAGTAATTTGTTACATCTTCGACGGTTGTCAGATTGTTTTCACGTATCACCCTCTCGATTTCATTTTCGGTCACGCCGAAGCAGTTACACACGACTCTGCCTTTAAGCTCGTGCTTTTTTTTGCCGCCGGTTCGGTAATTTTCAATTGCGGCCTCAAGCGCTTCTCTACCCATAACCGAGCAGTGCATTTTTTGTTCGGGCAGTCCGCCGAGGTAATTTGCGATATCTCTATTGGTTACTTTTACAGCTTCGTCGATTGTCTTTCCCTTTATCATTTCGGTCAGTACCGACGATGTAGCAATTGCGCTTGCGCAGCCGAAGGTTTTGAACTTTGCGTCCTTGATTTTGCCGTTCTCATCGAGTTTGAAGGTCAGCCTCAAGGCATCGCCGCAGGCGAGAGACCCCACCTCGCCGACCCCGTCGGGGTCTTCTACTTCGCCGACATTTCGCGGGTTGAAAAAATGGTCTTTGAGTTTATCCGTGTACTCCCACATAGTTAGTGTTGAGTCCTTAGTTCTGAGTTCTTAGTTTTGGGTTCATACATTTTACCCGTTATCGCTACAAGTTTTTACTATACTGGACAAAATCTTAACCAGCTCTTCAGATACCTCAATCAGTTTTCGACTCTGCTGCTTATCAAAAATCCCTGCGTCTTTTATCAATCTCAGCCAGTAATTTGTCTCTCTGGCTTCTTTTGAGGCAATACACATTTTAGCAAAGAAGTCTTTTCGGCTTTGTCCTGCCAAAGCTTCTTCCACATTAGCACCTATGCTCGTACCCGACCTCAGAAGCTGACTCGCTATCTCAAAATGCTTTTCATTACGCAATTGGCCGCACAGTTTTATAATCTGCAGAGCAAAGTCATAACTTTTTTGTTTAACAATACTCTCTGCCATCAACTCAAAACTCAACACTCAAAACTCAGCACTGACTTTCAACGCATGTTGAAAGTCATTTATTATATCGTCGATGTGTTCTGTGCCAACCGAGACACGAATATAATCTTCAGTTACGCCGGCTGTAAGCTGCTCTGCCTCGGTCAATTGCTGATGCGTCGTACTGGCGGGGTGAATCACTAAAGTTTTGCTGTCGCCGATATTTGCAAGGTGACTGGCTAATTTAACATTTTCTATGAACTTAACGCCGGCTTCTTTGCCGCCCTTGATACCGAAACCTAGGATGGAGCCCTGGCCTTTGGGCAGATACTTCTTCGCAAGTGCGTTGTCCGGATGGGATTTTAGACCCGGATAATTAACCCAGGTTACCGCATTGTGCTTTTCGAGCCATTGAGCGAGTTTGAGTGCATTTTCAGAATGTCTGGGCATACGCAGATGGAGCGTCTCCAGGCCCTGCAAAAACAAAAACGCATTAAACGGTGACATACAGGAGCCCATATCACGGAGGAACTGTGTTCTGGCTTTTATGATGTATGCCAATTCGCCAAATGACTCGACGTATTTTACGCCGTGATAACTTGGGTCCGGTTCGGTCAGCTCGGGGTAGCGGCCGTTCGTCCAGTCGAATTTGCCGGAATCAACAATGGCGCCGCCGATACTTGTTCCGTGCCCGCCGATGAACTTTGTGCAGCTATGAACGACAATGTCGATGCCATATTCAATCGGCCTAAACAGAATTGGCGTGGTAACAGTATTATCACAAATTACCGGCATACCATTTTTGTGCGCAATGTCGGCTATTTTTTCATATTGCAAAATATCGTTTTTGGGATTTCCGATGCTCTCTATGTAAATCAGACGGGTATTGTCCCTGATGGCTTTGGCAAAATTCTGCGGGTCTTTTGGGTCAACGAAAGTTACATCAATGCCCAGCTTTCGGAAAGTCTGACTAAACAGCGTAACTGTCCCGCCGTAAAGTGAGTTCGAAGATACGATGTGGCCTCCCGCGCCGCAAATATTAAAGATGCTGACATAGATAGCTGACTGGCCTGAACTTAACGCCAGGCCGCCCACGCCGCCTTCAAGTGCAGCGAGGCGCTTTTCCAACACGTCGTTTGTAGGATTCATCAAGCGTGTATAGATGTTGCCGAACTCTTTGAGCGCAAATAAGTTCGCTGCATGCTCGGTGTCCTTGAAGCAATAGCTGGTCGTCTGATAAATCGGTACAGCCCGGCTGAGGGTATCCGAATCTACCTTTTGGCCGGCGTGTAAGGCCAGCGTCTCCAAATGATATTGCGGCTCTTTCGCCATTTTTTTTAATCCTTCTTAATGAGGTAAAATCTCTACCATTCTATCAATTGCCTTTTTCGCTTTCACTCTTATATCATCCGGCACGGTAACTTTGTATTGCATATCTTCCAACGCCCAAACTATTTTTTCCACGGTAATCTTTTTCATATTCGGACAAATCGCCCTGCTGTTGGCTGCAATAAATTCAGCCTGGGGTTTCTGCTTTTTCAAAGGATGGAGCATTCCTGTCTCGGTAGCTATTATAAATCGTTTTGCCTTGCTTTTGTCGATAAACTTGAGCATTTGTCCGGTACTAAGGAGCTGGTCTGAAAGTTCTTTGACCGGCTCGGTGCATTCGGGATGCGCCATAACGACTGCATCGGGGTATTTTGCCTTTGCTTTTTTAATATCGTCTTCGGTTATCACGACATGTACATGGCAATAACCAGGCCAGAGGATGAGGTCTCTACCTGTTCTATCGCCGACAAACCGACCCAGATGCTGGTCCGGCACAAAGATGATTTTTTTATCGGCGTCCAATGATTCGACCACTTCAACGGCATTAGCACTCGTGCAGCAATAATCGCTCTCGGCCTTGACTTCTGCGGTACTATTTACGTAACAGACTACCAACGCATCGGGATGCTTCTGCTTGAGCTCGCGAAGCTGCTCAGCAGTTATCATATCAGCTAAGGGACAGCCGGCGAATTTGTCCGGCAAAAGCACCGTCTTTTCCGGCGAGAGAATAGCAGCGGTTTCAGCCATAAACTGAACACCGCAAAAAACGATTGTCTCGGCGCCAGTTTCGGCGGCCTTTATGCTCAATCCCAAAGAGTCGCCGCAAAAATCAGCGAGGTCCTGAATTTCAGCAACCTGATAGTTGTGCGCAAGTATTACAGCGTTACGCTGCTTTTTTAGCTTATTTATTTTTCCAAGCAGTTTGTCGTCCATTTAGTATCTCGTATCTCACTTTACGAGCCGCTGTCATTCTGAACGAAGCACAGCGAAGTGAAGAATCTCCCCGTCGTTAGCCGGATTCTTCGCTCACGCTCAGAATAACAAAAGCATATTTCGTATTTCGCTTCACGCTTCACTCTTTTTGTGTTTTGTGTAAACCAAATCTGGATTTGGCGTTGTAACGGTAACGCCGGGCGGCACCGACTCCTTTATCCAGACATTGCCGCCTACTACGGCATCTTTTCCGATGACTACATTACCTAATATCGTTGCCTCGGCGTATATTGTTACATTATCCTCTATCGTCGGGTGTCTTTTTCCGCCTTTTATTATCCTTCCCCTTTCATCCTTTGGGAAGCTGAGAGCGCCGAGCGTAGCACCCTGATAAATTTTCACATTGTTACCTATGATGGTAGTTTCGCCTATTACAACACCGGTGCCGTGGTCGATAAAGAAGTTCCTCCCTATTGTTGCACCGGGATGTATGTCAATGCCGGTTTTTGTGTGTGCGCATTCAGTCATTATCCGCGGAATCAACGGCACCTCTTTCAGATATAATTCGTGGGCGATACGATAAGTTGCAATTGCTATGATACAGGGATAACTTATCACAATCTCCTCGTAAGACTTTGCGGCGGGGTCACCGTCAAAAGCCGCCCCAACGTCGCCTTTCAACAACTGTCTGATTTTCGGCAGTTGAGCCAATAAATGCCTCGTAACGTCTTCTGCCATTGTTCGGCATCCGCCGCTGTCACATTTTTCCATTCTGCAGCGATACCTGTAAGCTCTCTCTATCTGTCCGGTAAGGTCGTTATAGACCTGGCAGAGGATATCGCCGACGATGAAATTGATATTTGATTTTGTAACCGTCCTTTTGCCGGTGTAGCCCGGAAAAAGGACTTCAAAAAGCAAATCAAGTATCTCCAGGATTTCGCCTCTCACCGGCAGGTCAGAGGCGTCGATAAAATTTATGCCGATGTCGCCCTTATAGGTGCGGGTGATTTTGCCGACGAGATTTTCGATTTTTCTATCGGTCAATCTGTTCTTTCGCATTGTCAAAGCCTCCCGGAAAGGTAAAAGCTTTCTGTCATTTCTCAAACATATCGGTGGAGATATATCTTTCTCCGGTATCGGGTAAAATTACGACTATTGTTTTACCCCGGTTTTCCGGCTGCTTTGAAAGCTGTATTGCGGCCCACATTGCAGCACCTGAGCTTATACCGGCCAAAATTCCCTCTTTCAGCGCTAATTGTCGCGCTATTTCCATAGCGTTGTCGTTTGAGACCTGTATAATTTCGTCGATTACCTCGACATTTATCACTTCCGGCACGAACCCGGCGCCGATACCCTGTATCTTATGCGGCCCCGGTTTGCCGCCGGAAAGCACCGGCGAATCCTTCGGCTCGACCGCCACTACCTTTAAGTCTTTGTTCCGCTGCTTCAAGACTTCGCCGCATCCGGTCAACGTCCCGCCGGTTCCGACGCCGGAGACAAAGATGTCAATCTTACCACCGGTATCATCCCAAATCTCTTCAGCGGTGGTTTCCCTGTGAATTTTCGGATTTGCAGAGTTTTTAAACTGCTGCGGCATAAAGGCATTTGGGTTCTGTGCAACGAGTTGCTCGGCCTCTTCCACAGCTCCGGTCATACCGCGCTCGGCCGGAGTTAGTACGATTTCGGCACCAAACAACTCAAGCAGCTTTCTTCTCTCAATGCTCATCGATTCGGGCATAGTCAGTATTAACCTGTAGCCCTTTGCAGCACAAATGAAGGCAAGTCCTATACCGGTATTGCCGCTGGTCGGCTCGATTATAACCGTCTCCGGTTTTATCAGTCCATCCTTTTCTGCCGCCTCTATCATTGACAATGCAATCCTGTCTTTTACACTGCCGCAGGGATTGAATGATTCAAGCTTGGCGAGAATGGCTGCTTTGCCAGAGCCGAGCTTATTGATTTGCACCAAGGGTGTTCGACCAACTGCTCCGGTGATATCTTCGAATATAGAGCTCATCATTTCCCCTTTTATCTATATTTGATAATCCAGGGCTTTGTTCTCTTTTGTCCTGTCAACCAGGTCCTGGAATGTTATAGATTGCAGGACAGCCGTAACAGACTTCTGCACCTGGGTCCAGACCTGCCTGGCTATACAATCCGCAGCCCGAGAACAGTAATTTTCGTTTTCAGTGCATTCGACAGTAACCACGTGGCCCTCCAGGCAATTGAAAACTTCGCTAAGTTTAATCTCATCCGGAGCTTTGGCAAGGATGTAGCCTCCTTTGGCTCCTCTAATACTTCTGACAAATCCTGCTGATTTGAGCATTGCCATTAACTGGTCGAGGTATTTGACGGATATATCCTGTCGGCGAGCAATAATTCTGAGCTGCAAAGGCCCCCTGCCGACGTTTTCAGCTAATTCTAACATAGCCCTTATCCCATATCTGGTACGGGTCGAAAGCCTCATAACCGATCTCCCATTATTCCTACGATATTAGTAGTATATTATACAGCAATGTTCAACGTTTGTTTACAAAAAAAACTGAAAAATTAGCAAAAAATTAGAAAATTTTTGGTAATTCACCCCTTTTGGCACTGCTGACAACACATAATTGGTTCATCCAACTGGAAAAAGGATATTCTACAGTCAAACTGACCGGTCAATTTACTTGACAGCTTCATCAACTCGTCTTAAAATGGTATTGTTTATTTTGCAGCTATTTAAGTGGGATGTTAGGGATGGCAAAAGTTTCGCCGAAAAAAGTGGCGTTTATTTCTTCCTTCCTGCCAAGAAAATGTGGAATTGCAACTTTCACCTCGGACCTTATCATCAACACAGCAACAGCAGCCAGGGACGAATTCGAACCGCTTGTCGTCGCAATGCGGTCTGATAACGAGCTGAAATACAACGACCCGGTTAAATTCGAAATCCGCCAAAACGTAAAAAGCGATTACATCTGTGCGGCGGATTATATCAATTTCAGCCACGTTGACCTCATTTCGGTGCAGCATGAATTCGGTCTTTTCGGCGGCGACGCCGGCTCGTATCTGAGCCTGCTGCTCGACAGATTAAAGGCGCCGACAATAACGACTCTTCATACGGTCCTCGATGAACCAGACCCGGCTTACTATAAGTCGTTAGTGGATGTCTGCAACGCCTCCTACAAGGTAATCACTATGAACGAACTGGGGGTCGATATGCTGCGCGACATTTACGGCATATCGGGCAAAAAAGTTCAACTGATTGCGCACGGAATTCCCGATTTACCCTTCGTTGACAGCAACTACTATAAGCACAAATTCGGTATGGAAGGGCGAAGAACGATTTTGACGTTCGGGCTGCTCAGCAAAAAGAAAGGGATAGAGGTTTTGTTAAAGGCCCTGCCGGTTATAATCAAGGCCGACCCATCCGTTCTGTACATAGTGCTGGGAATGACACACCCAACTATATTAAAAAATGACGGCGAATCCTACAGATTCAGCTTACAGCGAATAGTAAAAGAACTGGGCCTGAAGGAACATGTAATTTTTCACAACAGGTTTGTAAGCGACGGAGAACTGCACAACTTTTTATGCGCAGCGGACATTTATGTTACTCCCTATCTAAGCAGGGAACAATTAACGAGCGGGACGTTATCCTTTGCGGTTGGGACAGGCAAAGCGGTTGTCTCGACGCCGTACTGGGCGGCAATGGAGCTGCTGTCCGAGGGTCGAGGTAAACTCGTTAGCTCAGGTCTCGAACGTGGCCGAAAATCGGTCAGTCCTACTGGAAATTATTCAGCGCCAAACGTCTTCCTGTTCGTATAGCCGCCAGAGCTGCGCCGTCGGTTGCCAAAACAATAACCACGATTGAAGTTCCGGAGCCGTCGTTAGCGCACTTGAAAACGCTAACCGACGATACTGGTCTTTACCAGCACGCCAAGTTCACGACCCCAAATCGTAAATTCGGCTACTGCACAGACGACAATGCAAGAGCAGTAATTGCACTGACCAAGTACTATGCGCAATATCCCGAGCCGGGCGCCCTGGAGCTTTTTAATATATATCTGTCCTTTATTCTGCATTCACAAAATGACGACGGGACAGTGAGAAACTTTCTGAATTTTGACAGGACGTGGCGAAAAAATGAGCCTGCCAGTGATGCATTCGGCAGAGTATTGTGGGCATTCGGAACGGTTATGGCAAAGCCGCCTTCGCCATCGTATTTGTCGATAATCAAAGACTGCTTTGACACATCCGTACAACATGTGGAGAAGCAATATCCAAGGGGTATGGCGTATTCCATACTCGGTATGAGTGATTATCTCAAGCAGTTTCCCGGGGCCAGTGACATCAAACGTCAAATGGCAATAGCAGCAGACGGTCTTGTAGCTCAGTATGAGGAAAACAATCTGCCTGACTGGCATTGGTTTGAGGACGCACTGACTTACGACAACGCGGTTTTGCCGCACGCGTTATTTGTTGCCGGTCTGAATTTTGGAGATAAGAAATACATTGAAGCTGCGGAAAAGACGTGTGAATTTCTGCTTGCAAATACCTATAAGGGCGACCATTTCAGCTTCATCGGCTGTAACGGATGGTACGAACATAGAAAGACAAAAGCTGCCTTTGACCAACAGCCGATAGAAGCTAAAAGTACCGTTATAATGCTACGGGGTGCTTATGATGCCACACAAAACAGCAGATATTTAACGCTTCAAAGAAAAGCGTTCGACTGGTTTCTTGGCGAAAACGACCTTCATATTCCGCTCTACGACTTTAGAACCAAAGGATGCTGCGATGCTCTAATTGCCGACGGAGTGAACAACAATCAAGGTGCGGAGAGCACGGTGAGCTTTTTGCTGAGCTTATTGTCAATAGTGGAAAGCTATACAATAGCCGACAAGATTGAGGGCGATAAAGGTAATTCCTTACGGCAGGCCAAACTCATAGAGCAAACAACGAAAAAACCTACATCTATAAAAAGCATATCCGTTAAGGGCAAACCTAAAAAAAGGCAGGTCGAAGAACTCGCTTAAGATGGATATTTCCCGGGTTCTTTTGCCACGAGGACACCAAGACACGAAGAAGAATTGGCAACAGAGGGCACAGGAAATGAGGCTATCCGGGTATCAGGAAATCAGGGTATCAGGAAATTGAGAATTGAGAATTTAGAATGTAGAGTTAGAGGGCACAGGGAGCCAATAGATAAAAAGAGAATTCAGGAGTCAGAAGCCAGAATTCAGAAAATAAAGAGAAGGCACGAAGAAATTTAACGCGGAGAACGCAGAGGGAGCAGAGTAATATAACCACGAATTGACATAAATTTTTTAGGCGCTGATTTCAGGACAAGAATTAGGAGTTCAATATCTACAAAGCTTATGGCTATTCGCAATAGGTCAGCCAGTGCTGGGCAATTTGTGCCAAGTCTCGAAAATCCACATTATCATCTCTGTTGGTATCGCCTCCAGCGCAAGGGCAGGGCATCAACCATTCAGCCGCTAAGATTGCTAAATCATCAAAATTAACAGGGTTTATACCGTCAATATTAGCAGCATCACATTCACACTCATCGCCTATCCCATCACCATCAGAATCTTCCTGCCCCGGATTATAATCAGACGGACAATTGTCAATCGTATTAGGAATGCCATCTGCATCATAATCATATATACCATCAACTAAAGAATATTGCTGAGGAGGATTCGGCACACTGTAACCTGTAACGTCTATATGCCATATTCCACTGATAGGATTGGTTATATAAACCTGCTCTACATTGTTCAAACGGTCAATTCCTGTTGCTGCCGGATTGGCTGGGTTATTATGGTCGAGCAACCAAGGATAATGCACTATCCCACAGGGGTCTGTTAGAACAAGGTCTAAATCATTTATCAATTCTTTCAATGCGCCAGGTGTTCCCGGCTCATCGTCCCATACAAGGGTTACTTTTAACTCTGTCGTTCCCGGCGAAACACCCCTAATGTAGGTATCTGTTTGGCCTGTGGAAACGTCATCTTCAACGATTATGTTATTTGAGTCTCTTATTATATCGATTGCAGTTGTAACATTGATTCTACCGTAACCACTTCTGAAGTCCGGGCCGAAATCATTTATATCTTTAGCGGTGTGTATTAATATTGCTTTGAGTGTTGAAGGTAAAGGGTTAGTAAGCTCAGGTCTAACGCCTCTTCCAAATTGTTCCAACATTAGAGCTATTGCTCCTGATACAACAGGAGCAGACATTGAGGTTCCACAGCCACCACAATACCACTCGGAAGGACAATAAGGGTGGTTGGTGTCATAAGGTATCGTAGTCCATATACTAGCGCTCTTAAATCTGTAATCCCCCCCTGTTTGACATCCTGGCGCCATAACATCTGGTTTTATTCTTCCATCATCTGTAGGGCCAAAAGATGTTCCCCACCAAGGGTAGGTAGCTATGTCATCATCTTTCCAACCTTTTCTTGTTG
>SMTZ1_10032892_pt1 | contig 11817 bp, 12 predicted proteins | sample DeeMarSWOR136_30_FD_25667 | JGI IMG/M metagenome (IMG submission 25667) | reverse complement strand
GAGCGCGGGATTTAATCCGAGAAAAGCGACGTCAGAAGAAATCCTGGAACTCTATCGAAAGGCATATTGATAATTTTCTTGGTAAAAGGCCTTCTGAATTCTCATAGTGGAGGAAAATCGTCAGACCCTAAGAGGATGCCGGCAAGCGTCTTTCATACGCAAAGGAAGGGCAACCTCTATAGTGACACATGTTCAATTCAAAATCGGATAACATCCGTTGTATTATTCACCACACAGGGGAAAGGAGATTGATATGGAAGGGGATCGTTTTGGATACACCGGAAAACTAGTGAGAATCAATTTGGAGAGCGGAAAGATTGCCATTGAGAAACCCGATGAGTCCTATTACAAACATTACCTTGGAGGTCGAGGGATCATCATGCACACCCTCCTTACAGAATTACCTCCTCATACAGATCCCTTAGGACCCGAAAATAAACTGATATTTGCCATGGGGCTCTTGACCGGACACAAGCTGATCGGCACGGGAAGGTGCAGCGTCGGGGCCAAGTCCCCGTTAACTGGCACTTGTGGAGAGTCTGAGGGTGGCGGTTATTTGGGTTCAGAGCTGAGAAAAGCCGGTTATGATGGAATCATCATCGAAGGAGCCGCGAAAAATCCCGTTTATCTGCGGATTCATAATGATGTCGTGGAACTGAGAGACGCTAGTAAAGTCTGGGGGCATGAGGTCAGGGAGGCCATGGAATGGTTTCAGGAGGACATAGGTGGGGAAAGATACCGGACCGCAGTCATTGGCCCGGGTGGAGAGCGACAGGTCAGTTATGCCAATATTATACTTGATTGCATTGATGCCTTCGGAAGGAGCGGTATGGGAGCGGTGATGGGATCGAAAAAGCTTAAGGGGATCGCCGTAAAGGGCAACGGGCGTCCATCAGCGGCTGATAACGACAAAATCGTGGAATTGAACCGCATCATGAAGGGCAAATACAAGAACTGTCGCGTGGAGAAATACGGCACTGGAGGAAGCATGAAGGCCTTTGAAGCCGTGGGTAATTTGCCAGTCCGCAATTTTTCGGGAGGACATTTTCCCAATGTTGGAAAGATCGACGCGGTGACTCTGATGGGCGAATTCGGTGATGGGATGGAAGCCTGTTTCAATTGTCCCATTAGATGCAAGAAGAAGGTCAAAATCGACGAGGGGCCGTGGGAGATCGACTCGGCTTACGGAGGTGCTGAATATGAAACCCTGGCTTCATTTGGGTCAAACTTGTTGATTGATGATCTGAAAGCAATCTCCAAGGCTCACGAAATGTGCAATCGGTACGGCATCGATACTATATCAACGGGTGCTTCCATAGCATTCGCCATGGAGTGTTTTGAAAACGAAATATTGACTCCCCAAGATACGGACGGAATCCAACTCAATTTTGGCAATGCGGAGGCAATGCTCAAGATGATAGAAAAAATTGCAACTCGTCAGGGGATCGGGGATTTGTTGGCACAAGGGACTAAGAGGGCCGCGGAGATAATCGGAAAGGGGTCAGAGAAGTTTGCCATGCACGTCAAGGGATTGGAGGTCCCCTACCACGAACCAAGATATAAGCAGGGCCTTGGACTCCATTACAGCATCCATGGAATCGGCGCGGATCATGTCTCAGGGATGATGGATGATTCCCTTCCTGGCATTTTCGGAGATTGGGATAGCCTGAACGTCTCCGAGCTGATTCCTCCCTCCGAATTGAGTTCGCGCAAGGCTCGATTGGCCTATGAATGGGGGCTCTGGAGGGAAATGCTTAATCACCTGGGATTATGTGCCTTCGTCCCCTGGACTGTCGTTGAGATTCGAGAGGCGGTCGCTGCCATTACGGGATGGCAGGTAACTGCTTCGAGGCTTATGAAAGCGGTAGAGCGTGGAATTACCCTTATGCGAATCTTTAACCTCAGGGAAGGTTTTACCCGGGAAGATGATAAACTCCCGGATCGATTTCATACATCCCCTTCAGAGGGACCTTTAAGCGACGTTAAAATAGACCCGAGTGTTCTGAGAGAAACCCAGGAACTTTACTATGAAATGATGCGCTGGGATAAGAATGGCGTGCCAACGAGAGGATGTTTAGTGGCCTTAGATGTGGAATGGGCACTCCCCTATCTTAATGCTTAAGGATACGTAACGCGTCGCCTTTCTCTGTAAGTTGAAATGAGGAAGGGAACACTAACGACTTTTCCCTCCTCTGGCCGGATGCGTTATCCTTGCCCGCAATCTCTTCCAAAATTGCGGAAAAAGTGATATACACTCATACTCTGCGGAAATCTCCTTCAATGGCCCTTAGATTTCCCGAAAGATCGCAAAGGATCTTATCGCAATCAGCAATGGAAACATCAAATTGGCGTATGCGCGGGTGGCCCCCGCGCCTTCTTGAGCTCGCGTTTCCCCTCTTTCATAGTCCCCATCAACAGACCCGAGAAAGATCAAAAAAGACCAAAAAAAGGTTGACAAACCCAGGGGCATGTGTAGACTAAGGCGGTACGCCTCCGCTTTCGAATCTGTGCAATGGACTTGAGAGTGCGTACTGTGATTGAGAATGCGGCGCGGTATTTCCGGAAAGAACGAAAAAAGAGGATAATCATGCGATATTTCTATGACACATTTGAAGAAGATACGTCGCAGTATATCTCTGACACCCACGATGGCTCCGTTACGGTGGAAGTGATTACAGACATGCCCCCGGCGAAGGAGTTCCGGATTGTCAGAGCCCGGTTTCAACCGGGGGCCGGTGCTCAACCGCACTCCCATGAATGGGAACACGCCATGTACATCATGAAGGGGACGGCAAAAACGGTAATCCAGGGAGAGGAGGCAATGGTGACGGAAGGGATGCTTGCCTTTGTTCCAAGAAATACCGTTCACTCGATTCAGAATGTAGGGGAGGGTGATCTGGTTGTCTTTGGTGTCAGTGGTCCTCCGAGGACTAAGGCTGGACGCGCCCAGTTGAAGAAAACATAGGATCCGGGAGGTGGTTTTCCAGAAGAAAAAATTGCTTCTCCCATACGAAAAGGGATGGCTGTCCGTGCGAGGGAGAGATGAGCCTTCCGAGAAAAATGGATGGGGTTTATTCTAATGGGCATCACCAGTGATTACGTAGATTTCTGTCTGGGGCTAAAATATGAGGACCTGCCCTCAGGGGTCGTCGAGTATGTTAAGAAACTGGGGCTCGACTTCATTGGCACAGCGGCCCACGGGACCCTGGCGGATTCCAGTAAAACCATGCTCGAATACATTCAGGATCTCAATGTACCTGGAGATTGTACCGTGATCGGGACTCCACAGAGGTTCCTCCAGCAGTATGCGGCCCTGGCAAACGGAACCTTCGTCAAGCCGAATGAGCTAGACGATGTGGAGAATTCCTCCTCCCTGCATCCCGGTGCGCCTGTCTGGCCTGTGATTCTGGCCCTCGGCGAGAAATACCATCTGGATGGCAAGAGGCTCATCACTGCCGTAGTCCTTGGGTATGAGACCATCATCCGGCTCGGACAGGCCATCAACTATGCCGAACACTACAAGCGTGGGTTTCACCCCTCCTCCACGTGTGGCCACTTCGCGGCCACGGTGGCGGCCTCAAAGTTGCTGGATTTGAACAAGCATCAGATGATGAATGCCCTGGGAATAACCGGAAGCCAGACGTCCGGATCCTTTCGATATATCGTCGCCGGTTCGTGGACCAAGGCCTTTCATTCGGGATGGGCGGCTCATAGCGGTATTCTTGCGGCTCATCTCGCGCAGAAGGACTTCGATGCACCCACGGATATCCTCGAGGGCCAGTATGGATTCCTGGCATCCTATTCGGAAAATACCCACCCTGAGCTCGTCCTCAAGGATTTGGGAAAGGTATATGAGACACAGCGAACCGGGATCAAGATTCATACGGCATGCCGACATGAACATCCCGGCCTGGACGCGGTTCTTGCCATCGTGCGGCAGAATGGGCTCAAACCGGAGGATATCGAGAGGGTCGATATTTATATGATCGGAAACGCCTTCAGGTTGGTCGTTGAACCGGAAAAGGATAAGAGGGCTCCTAGGAATGTGGTCGAAGCGATGCACAGCATGTACTTCGGGGCAGCAATGGCCATCATAAAGAGGAGGGCCTTCATCGAAGAACATACCGAGGAGTGGCTTCGCTCACCACAGGTGCAGGATCTCATACAAAGGATATACTGTCATCACGATCCAGAACTGGACAAGCTTCTTCCAGAGAAGTTCCCCGCCCGAGCGGTTATCCGGACAGTGGACGGGCGAACGTTGGAAAAAACCTACGAAATACCCCATGGGGATGGGATGAATCCCCTGTCGCTGGACGAGCTCAGGGGAAAATATGCTCCCCTCGCCAGTTCGATCTATTCGCAGAAGCGAGTTCAGGAGATTGAGGATCGGATCATGCGCCTTGAAGAGATATCGGATTTCAAAACGGTTGCAGAGCTACTTTCCAACAAAGGAGGATAGTATCATGTTGAAGAAGGTGCGTCACATCGGGATCATCGTGGAGGACTTGCAATGAGGTGATCGAGCGGGAAAAGGACGGCATGAGAATCGGCTTCTTCCCCATTGGGGATACCTTGATCGAGTTCCTCAGCTTCAGCCCGGATAAAGGCTGGGATGCCATGCACAAGGTGGTCCGGTCCCAAAAGGGAGCCATCAACCACCTCTGCTTTGAGGTAGACGACCTCGAGGCCAGTATCCGTGATTTCGAGAAAAATGGGGCCAAGTTGGTAGAGGGCTGCCCCAGACCGGGAGCCCATGGCAGAGTAGCCTTTTTTAAACCCGAAACCACGGAGGGTGTTCTGATTGAAATCTGCGAGGTGTAAATGGGATCTCTCAGGAGTGATCCATGATCGGAGTGGAGAATCCGGTGAGACGGCGACGACCCGGGTAGGTAGGTGTTCTCAACCCCCGGGTCCAGTGGAAACGTCGCCAATCTTCGAAGAAAGGAGGTGATGAAGTAGGAAACCTTATGAGGGTAGGAAGTTAGAATCGAGGGCAAATCGGAAAGGAGGTATCGTAACTATGAAGAGAAATGGTAAGCTCGTTGTGCTCATGGCCTTTATCTTGGCTTTCACGGTATGTGGGTCCAGTGGCCTGGCCGCGGAGAAGTATCCCGCAAAGCCCATCACGATGATCGATCCGTGGCCTCCGGGAGGAGGGGTCGATATCGTCGGTCGCATCCTCGCCAGTGTGGCAGCAGAATATCTCGGCCAACCTCTCATCATGAAATATATCTCCGGAGCAGCGGGTGTCCGGGGGGCCGAGGCCGCCTCCCGGGCAAAACCCGATGGATACACAATAGGGTTACTGGCGCAAGGGGCTATAGTCAACCAAAGCGTCAGCATACCTGATCGTGCAACCTTCAAGATGGATGATTTCATCTTCCTCGCCCAGGTCACCGCAACCCCCTGTGTGCTGGTTGCCAATCCCAAGGCTCCCTTCAAAACGCTTCCGGAGATGGTGGAATACGTGAAGAAGAACCCTGGTAAGATCGTCTACTCTTCCAGTGGCCGCTTTGGGTTCGTTCACACCGCATTCGCAAGACTCCAGTACGCCACCGGGATCAAGGGGAAGATGGTCCATCTACCTACCAAGGGAGGCGCGGCAGCCTTGAAGGAATGCCTCGGAGGCCACACCATGGCGACCGGCGCGACCGTGGCCGTTTGTACCCCTCATATAAAAGGCGGAACTGTGATCCCTTTGGCGATTTGCGACGCGCAGAGATGGCCGACGCTTCCGGACCTACCAACAGTTAAGGAAGTCCTCGGGAAGGATGTTACCCCGACCCAGCTCTGGATAGCTCCCGCAGTTCCGAAGGGAACGCCAGCGGACCGGGTGGAGTTTCTCAGGGAAGGTTTCGGGAAGATCTGTCAAGACAAAAGTATGCTTAAACTGGCGACCCGTGCGGGCGATAAGATTGTTTACATGAATGCACTAGATTTTCAAAAGAAATGGGAAAACGAATGGAAGGAGGGAAAGGAGCTGAGCAGTATTCTGCTGGAAAAGTAACTCTTACTTATCTATGCACCATGAAGCCCATCCACCACACAGTCCGGTGGATGGGCTTTTCCATTCTTACTTACCTGCCTCTACGATACTCAGACCGGATATACCAGGCGACTGTTACAATGGTAACGATGAGAAACCCGACAGCAATAGGATGGGAGAAAAAGACCAGAGGGTTTCCCCGGGCAAGAATAAGCGACTGTCGCAGCTTTTCCTCGGCCATACGTCCCAAAACAAAACCAATGGCCATGGGAGCCAGCGGGAAGTCCAGTCTCCGAAGAACATAGCCGATAATACCCATAACCAACATTGCCTGGACATCGAACATATCACTATTGTAGGCGTACATCCCGCCCACACAGAGGAGAAGGACCACGGGATAAAGGACCGCTTTTGAAACCCCTATGGCAGCAATGAGCACCTTGATGAAGAATTCTCCAAAGATAAACATTACCGCGTCAATCAGAATCATGCCGAGTAAGATCGCATAAACGACTACCCCACTCTCCTGAAAGAGGAGAGGTCCCGGTTGCATGCCATGGATCATGAAGGCACCGAGAAGAACGGCTGCAACCATATCCCCTGGGATTCCGAGTGTCAGCAGCGGTATGAGATTGGCACCACAAACCGAGCTGTTGCCTCCCTCGGCTGCCGCCACTCCCTCAAGGGCACCCTTGCCAAATCTGTCTGGATCCTTAGCTGAGCGCTTAGCTTCCCCATAACAGACAAAGCTTGAGATGGCCGGGCCTATCCCCGGCAAGGCCCCCAAAACTGTGCCAATGCAACCCGATTTTACGATGGTGGGGACACAAGCTCTGAATTCCTCAAAGGTCACCCGGTTATCATCGGGGTTAGGTGAGGCGGTATAGGTCGCTTTTACAGCCTTTCCCGAGGCAATCATCCCTTCTACCTCCACGATAATCTGGGAGAGGGCATAGAGCCCCATCAGGAATGCCACAAGGGAAATTCCACCTTTGAGGTCCGAGTAGCCAAAGGTAAACCGGGAATACCCTTGAATCGGGTCAGTTCCTATTGTCGCGAAAGCCATGCCCAAGGCAGCCCCCATCAATCCCTTGACGGTAGACCCTCGAGAGACTGCCGCAATGATAATGTAGGTGAAAAGTAAAAGACCGAAGTATTCGAACGGCCCAAATCTAAGCGCAAGCTTGGCAATGTGCACCGCGACCAAAAGGGTAATCACGTCGCTGAACGCATCTCCGATCGTCGAAGAATAGAGGGCCATCTTCAGGGCCTTGCCTGCCTTACCCTGCTGCGTAAGGGGGTATCCGTCAAAGGTGGTGGCTACCGCAGCTATGGTCCCGGGAGTATTGATGAGGATGGCAGGAATGGAGCCCCCAAAGTTGGCCGCTTTGTAGATGCCAAGGAGTAACAGAATTCCCGTTTCGGGAGGTATGAACAACGTCACCGGCAAGCCGATGGCAACAACCATGGAACCCTGCATCCCAGGGATAGCTCCCACGGTAAGGCCAAGGAGTGTTCCCCCTGTAAGGGCAAGGATGTTAGACCAACTGAACAAGAGCGCGAGCGACTGTTCCAGGATTTCAACCATGAAGATTCACCTCAAAAAATTATTGGAAGATTTTCCCGGTCGGAAAAAGCACATACATAACCTTCAAGGCGAAGAAGTAAATAAACAAGGGAAGGCCAACCGACATGAGACCGATCACTATCCATCGCCGAAATCCATAGAGCACCATCATTCCCGCCATGCTCATGACGGTGGCAATGATGAAACCCAGCCATTCAATGAGACAAACGTAGAGAATCATGATGGCGATGGTCCCGATAACATACCAAAAAACCCTCCATCGGATCTGTCCCGAGATGGGAGCCTTCGCTTTCCCCTCGAAAACGACGGTAATGAGAATGAGAAGAAGGCTGAGGCCTACTATGAAGGTTGCGGCGAGGCGAGGGAAGAAACCGGGAGACAAACTCCAATCCTGAATCCCTGAGGCCTCGATATAGCTGAGAAGATATATGATGACTCCCAGGAGGAGAAAAATAATACCGATGAAAAGGTTGACATGGAATCTCATGAAATTCAGCATTTTGATAATGAAGTGTCCCACCATCTTTCTCCCCAGAGAGAGTTATTCTACGGATATTCGCCTACCGCATGAATGTTTTATGGATTTGTGGGGCATCTCAGCAATATTATCACGATCTCGCTTGGGTGAACGTTGCTCTGGTACCACATTTGAAGGAACTTGTCAAGCGCGAAATCATCTGCGGCGTTGCCTTCGATCGCTCCTCCTTGCGGCGTATTGCTCCATACGCCTCAGTCGTCCCTCCTCGGCGCCTTGCATCTAATACCTTGCTGGTGATCAGGTATACTCCATAACCTGGTGATTTCAGTTTTAATACCTAAATTATACGGTGGATTTTGGCTTCCATTGCCTTAACTGAACACCGTTGGAGGGCGCACGTGGAAACACACCGGACCCTTTCGACAAAATGTGCAACCGATTTTGGATATTCAATTGAAGGAATTATTTACGTTTTACCTATTGACTGATATTCATTCTTTTCTTTTGATCCCGTTCTCTATATAATACGTCCGCACGAGCGCGAGGCGATATGAAGAGAGACAACATCCTCTTTCTCCTGACATTCTGGTCAATGTGGTTCTACAATTATTCTGCAAGAACCATTTTTTCCCCGATCTTGCCCTCTATAGAGACGGATCTCCGAATAAGCCACGGCCGAGCAGGGGGTATCTTCGCCTTTGTCTTCATCGGATATGGCCTTGGACTTGTTCTGGCCGGGTCGCTCGTCCGGTGGTTTAGTCCCAGGAAACTTCTCATATTTGGGCATGCAGCTCTCATCCTGTTCCTCGGCCTCTTCTCCTTAGGACGGAGCTACGGCTTTCTCGCCCCCGTATGCCTGCTTTTGGGATTCGGGGCTGGGATATATCTCCCCTGTGTTATCCCTCTCCTCGCTGAGAGATTTTCTTCCGATAACTGGGCAAAAATCATGGGATTGCACGGAACGGGTCCTCCCATCAGTCTTTTGACCGTACCCCTTATCGCAGCTCTCCTTCTCAGGGTGGCTTCCTGGAGGCACCTAACCCTCCTTTTCTCCCTTCTCGGGATCCTCCTCCTCCCGACGCTGATCAGGTTCACGAAGACCCCTTCGGCTTCACCTCCTCCTGCCAAGCCTGATTACTGGTCCCTTCTTCGCGATAAAAGAATATGGGGGCTCGCCATCCTCCTTGGAATCGCCTCCAGTGCCAATATTGGCATTTATGCCATCGTTCCCCTCTTTCTCGTCAACGAAAGGGGCTTCACCCCTATCGGGGCCAATCAGCTCCTGGGGTTTTCGAGAGTTGCAGGGGTGGTAGCCCCCTTTATCGGGGGAGTGTTGGCCGATAGGATTGGATATACTAGGACGCTTATCTCTATAATGGTTCTGTCGGGCGTTTTCACCGTACTCATGGCAGTGACACAGACGGAGACGGTCCTCGCTGTCTCTTTGCTCCTGCAGACATCGACGATTATCGGCTTCTTCTCTGTCTGTTTAGCCCTTGTATCAAGAACAGTAAGACCTGTCAATAGGGGGCCCGCCGTGGCCCTTACTTCGGTTTCCGGGGCTATTTTTATGGCAGCCACACCCTGGATTCTCGGGACCATAGCAGATTACCTAAGTTTCAGCTGTGGAATCGTAGCAATTGGGCTTATGCTTTTGTTCAGCCCCTTGCTCCTAGGAGTTTTCCGTTAGACCTTCCACAATCCCCTACCCCTCCCTCAATAAAGGGACGGCGAGAATGGAATGGGGAGGTTGGAAAGGACTCATGATCTCAGAGAAAATACTTGACACCGATTTCTGAAATATGATTTAAGTTACAAATCTTTTCGAGGAATCACCGTACATGGAAACGAAAAGAACCTAGTAAACTTTGATAGGGGAGGAGAAGAATGGAGGTTTACGAAGCGATCGAAAAAAGGAGATCAATTCGTATCTTTAGGCAGGGTGTTTCGGAAGAACAATTGCGGAAAATCATTTTGGCAGGGACCAAGGCGCCATCGGCTGCAAACCGTCAACCCTGGGAGTTCATTATTGTTGATGATCAAAAGATCATCGATCAACTCGCGGAGCTTAAATACCAGCAAAACCGACGGATTCCCCCTCAGGAGGGAGAGGGACAAGGCGAAGTTGAACAAAAGGCCCTTCATCAGAAAAAATCTTTCCAGAATGCCAGTATTGTCGCAGTCTGCAACCAGGCAGGTCAATCACCGGGCGTATGGCTTTGTATGGAAAACATGTCCTTAGCGGCAGTCGCCGACGGCCTGGGAAGTGTGATTGTCAGCTACCGGGATGAATACAAAGAAGAAGTGGAAAAAACTCTCGGGATTCCTGAGGGTTATGAGCTAACCGCCATCATGAAGTTCGGGGTACCAGGAGAGGAGAGTGTAGCCCCTCAAAGGCGACCGGAATTTAGCTGGCTCCATAAGAATAGATTTTAGGGAAACCCGAATTCAGAGGTCTTCCTGTACTTAAAGTCGCAGCAATAGAACGAAAATCTAAAAAGACCGGAAAGTCACAAAGGGAGGAAGAAGATGTCGGATAAGGAACTATTGGAGGATATTGAAAAGAGGGCTTTCAAATATTCCCAGGAATACAAGGCCTGCAGCCAATGTACGCTCTTACCAATTCAGGAGATGTTTGATCTCACGAATGATGATGTTTTGAAGGCCGCTACCGGCTTTGCAGGGGGAATTGCTCATGAAGAACTGCGCTCTCAGCGTAGGGAGGAAATAGAGCAAAAATTAGGTACTTTGATAAAAAACCTCCGTGCAAGATTCGAAGAGGAGTACGGCAGCATAATCTGCGATGATATTGAAATAAAACTCTTTGGAAGATCATTCGACAAGTGGAATCCTGAAGATAGAGAAGAGAAGGGTAGACTGGGTGGGTATGAAGACAAGTGCCCTTCAGTGGTGGGGAAGGCAGCGCGATGGGTTGCGGAGCTGATCCTAGAGGAGAAGGGGAAAAAGTGAAGTCTTAAAACCTCCATTCTTTTACACACGTTGCGAAGAGGTGTAATAGCACTGGAAGGAAAGTCACAAAGGGGGAAAGCAGATGTCGGACAAGGAACTATTACAGGAAGTTGAAAAGAGGGCTTATAAGTACGAACAAGAATGCCGGGATTGCAGTCAATGTACGTTATTGGCTATTCAAGAGGTATTCGATCTTGCCGGTGATGATGCTCTTAAGGCCGCTACCGGCTTTGCAGGGGGAATAGGTCGGAGCGGCTCGGTATGTGGAGCGTTCATTGGGGGCGTTATGGCGCTGGGGTTATTATACGGCCGAGACCGCGAGAACACCCTGATGCGGAATTGCGTTCTCAGCGCTTGAAGGAAATAGAGTCAGAATTGGGTACTCTCACAAAGAAGCTCCGTACAAAATTCGAAGGGGAATATGGTAGCATAATCTGCGATGATATTGAAACAAAACTCTTTGGAAGATCATTCGACAAGTGGAATCCAGAGGATAGAATAGAGAAGGATAGACTGGGCGGGCATGACGATAAGTGCCCTACAGTGGTGGGGAAGGCAGCGCGATGGGTTGCGGAGCTGATCTTAGAGGAGCAGAAAAGAAAGTGATGTCCTCAAATTGTTGGATGCTTTCCTCACATTATACCTGGTATCACATCACAAGGGATTGGAAGCGATCTCGGAAAAACCATGAGGAGGACCTATGAAGTCGAACATCCTTTTTTTCAACACGAAGCTCTGTAGTGGTTGTCTCCTGTGCGAGATGGCTTGTTCCCTCGTACAGAAGGGGGAATG
>SMTZ1_10022707_pt1 | contig 11817 bp, 9 predicted proteins | sample DeeMarSWOR136_30_FD_25667 | JGI IMG/M metagenome (IMG submission 25667) | reverse complement strand
ATGGGCTAGGACCGAACGGTGCACTCATTGCAGCATCTGACATTTTGGTAACAAAAATCGATGATATTAAAAAAGAGGTCGATAGCCTAGATGCGGATTATGTTATTGTGGACACGGTAGGTCAAATGGAGGTTTTTGCCTACCGAAGTTCCGGCTTGCTATTTGTAGATGCATTAGGCAACAAGAGGGTTGTTGTCCATTTAATCGATGCTTTGCTTGCGAAAACGCCTAGTAGTTTCATATCAATGGTACTACTTGGTGCATCATTAAAAATTCGTTTTCCATTCCCTCACATAACTGTACTCTCTAAAACAGACCTAATATCAGAAGAGAAAATCGAACGGGTATGTAAATGGAGCAATCCAGAACTCTTGGCGGATGCGTTAGAGATAACTACGAGAGGACAACAGAGGGAGTTAAATATCACGCTTCTTAATGCACTCAAGATGCAGGGATATATAGGAGAGGTTATCCCGGTATCATCAGTAACTATGAAAGGCATAGATGTTTTAGTTGGTGATATCGAGCACGTATTTGACAATTACAGGTGGGATTCGGAAGAAAGTTATCGCTGGGAGTCGGAGTAAACTACCCACCCTAAAGGGGTGAGTTTATGACTATACTTGACCTCAATTCCTATCCTAAGATAGGCTTCGACTTCATCACACGTCACATCATGGGACGGTTTACCATGCCAACCCAGTAACCCTCATATAGAGTCGGGCTATATTGAGGGAGAGTTTACCCCTTGACATCCCTTTTAGGTCATCACGCAACCATTCCCTCTCCCGGCTATCCGGGGCGAATGCCTTGAAACCTACAAAATCTATGTCAAAAAACCTATTTAAAGATAGGGAGGCACTTGTGAGTAAACGGCGAGTTCGTGATTTGATCCTTGAAGAAAGACCAGAAATTGTCGCAGTTGAACTCGATCAAGGGCGATATAAGGCATTATTAGAACAGCCTAAAGAAACCTTGACTTTTGGTGAACTCCTATTATCTGCGCGCCAAGGGAGTTTCTCAACGAATTTAATGGTATGGCTTATATCTCATCTAGAGCAGGAACTAGGAGAGGAATTTGGTGTTATTCCAGGAGAAGAAATGCTTGTGGCTATCCAAACTGCCAAAGAAATTGGCTCTCATGTCAAAGTTTTTTTTGTTGATCAACCACTTCCAATTACACTTCAACGTTTTCAGTCAGTGGGTCTTGAGAAGAGCCGATTGATAATAGAACTCGTAAAAGGTATCCTTGGTGCAGAAAAAGACGTTAGTTTGTCTCTTTTAGACTTGGAGACAGATCCGAATCGATCTGACATCCTTCAAGAGTTCATGGGCACTCTACATAAAAAATTTCCAGGTATTGCAAAAATCTTAATTCATGAACGAGATGCTTATATTGCGAATCGCATAATTTCATTACTCAAGACGTTCCCTGAGAAGAAAATATGCGCTGTAATTGGACTAGGGCATCTTAATGGAATTAAAAAACGAATAAAAGCACATTTTTCGAAACAATACGAACAGAACACATAAAGAATGAAATATGTGAATGACATAATTGTGAACCATAATTTTAATATAAAGGAGTTAAGAAGATGCATGAGTTGAGTTTGAGTGTTTCTATCATCGAAACCGTTCTTAAGGCTGCAAAGGAACATGACGCGGAGAAAATCTTAGAAATTAATGTGGAGATTGGAGATCTTACAGTAGTCAGCGAAGATCGTCTGAGGTTTGCACTAGAAATTACTTCTAAAGATACTATCGCGGAAGATGCAAAGATTAATATCGCCAGGACGCCAGGACGAATTCGTTGTAAGAAATGTGGCTATGAAGGAGAGAGCTCTCCAACGGAAGATGACCCACTACAACATCTTCTCATGTCAGCTTTAAAGTGTCCCAAGTGTGGCGATACCCACACTGAAATTACAGGCGGGCGAGAAATGGGTGTAAAAGATATCATAGCTTCAAAATGAAATAATTTAAACATAAACATCTTGTATTGAAATTATAAAATCAAAAGATTTTAATTTATATATACATAATCACTGAGGAGTTCTCATGAAAGACGATGCGTATACTATATGGCCGGCATATATCGATGCCTCAAAAACAAGAAATCAGGGGCGTAAAATCTCACGGAAGATTGCGGTTGAGAACCCAACAGTTCGGGAAATATATCTTGTTGCTCAAGCATTTAAATATGAGCCTATCGTAAATTCTTCCGCACATTACTCTAGGGCATGGTGGGAAGATCCTGGCTATGTAAAAATCAGTAAGAAGGATACAAAGAGCAAAGCACTCCAAAAGATTGCACTTGGTATTAAAAAATTGAGAACTCGCATTCAAGAAAAGAAACCTCGTTCTAAGAAATAAGCCTAGCTTAAATTCTTTTGACTGAGCATGTTTATCTCATAAAAAAAACGTCTTTTTACCTTAAGCGTGGAATATTGTATTCTTTCCTTTTCATAGTAGCGTCCACTTTATCAATTTCTTCATCAGTTAACCTATAGAGTTTGTAAACGATTTGGTCAATGAGTTCATCAACTAATTTGAGTTTATTTATCAGGGGGGAAAGTATCGCAAGATTTTTTTCAAACACTTTCCTTAGAGTATCTTGAACTGCCCTATCTGAGAGTTTTATGGGAATTTGATTTTGATTTTTTTCCAGAACGTCTAGAAACTCATTACAATCAAGATCATAATAAAATATCAATTTCTTTTTGTGAATCATATTCTCAATTTTCGTATCGAATTCCCTTTCGAACCAATCGATGAATTCTGCGATTACTTCATTTTTCTGTTTGTTCAGTTCAATTATCTGTTCTGCTAAATAGATTAAGATGTCATAAACAATGTCACTTTCTTCCTTTTCGATGATTAAATCACCCTTTTTGTCTTTTGGTAGACGATCTTCGATGAAATCGCTGATTATGCCGTAATCTTTAGTTACTAGATATTGTTGATAGAGTTTTTTTGCTTTTTCAAAAAGAGCCTTACGGGTGTTTGTTGCTGTGGAAAAATTGATGCGGCGAATGGGAATGCGTGAAATTTGAGGGGGACCGATACGAAGATATCCTCCCTATAAACAAAACTAATCAGTTTGCTATTAATACACGCTGTCAAAAATTTCAAGTCTAAATCCTTTGGGAGCACGAGAATAGTTGATTTTCCAGCCACCAGATAGCCTGGGTCATATATTGCTTCAAGTCTTAGCGTCATTCCAGCAATAATGATTTTTTGAGAAGTTGATTCGTTTAATCTCTTTTCTGAGATATTCCTAAGATCGCTACGTCTGACAATAGGTTTGCCATAAGTTTTTTTAATATATCTTGTTGGTAGAATCCCCCAAAGTACATTATAACGATCTATGGTTCCTGTGTTTATAAACGCTAAACTGCTTTGATCAAATTCGCTTTCTGCGGTTTCCTTTAAAATCTCTTTTATTTTGTACGCCTCTGAAACAGAGGCCGCTCCAACAATTTTACCATATTGAAGAAGAGCGTTGGAAATGTTCAAAACTTTTTGAATAATTGGGAAGTTTTCTCTAACTAAAGGAGACCACAAACCTTTTGGAAGTTCCCTAAATGTTTCCACAGTAATTTGGTTTTCAAAGGATAATTTGAGTTCGTTTTCTTCTGCCTCTTCAATAACCTCTACTTGGATAGTATGATTGCTCTTAGGCGATGATTTTTGTAAAACAATCACAATTGGATACACACTTGTATCTGTCTCAAACACTTTCGATCTTGAATAATCCCTTATCCTCTTGAGAGCATATTTTTCAAGTACTTTCTGTGTTTCTAAGCTATACTCAGCTGCGAGAAGCTTATTTGGGATAATATAGCCAAAATATCCATCTTTCTTAGTATGTGTAATTCCCTTTTCGATAAATACACAGAATAAATCCCAATTGCCAGATGCACTTACATATTGTTTTGCACAATAACGTCTGACATTGGGACTCATCTTCGTCATCGTCTCAGAATCGATATAAGGCGGGTTACCTATAATAATGTCAAAACCTGATTCATCCTCGCTTAAAGGGATTCCCTCTTGATCGAAAAAAACATACCAAAACTCAAGAGCCCAATATAATGGAATTGTATCCTTCAAAATATCTGAAGCAAAATTTAAATTTTCAAGGTATCTTTGGAAATATTCATCTAGTTCTTTTCTTAGAATTGATTTAACATGTTCTATGTCTACTAGAGGTCTCGGATTTTCAAAATTAGCAAGATATGAATTCCGTACCTCAAAAAGTTGGCGAATTTCTGACTTCCTTTGTTTTAGATGTTTAATACTATGTTCATTAGGAAGCCCTACAACAGTATTACCATGTATAAAATTCATTTCCAAATAAGAAAACTGATATCCACTTTCTCTTAGACTTTCTTCCAATCCAGGCTGTGATGAAGCTAGTTTTATAGTTTCTAGCAAGATACTGATCTTGGCTATATTGAGAGCAGTTTTATCCAATTCAATTCCAAATAAGTGTCTTATAGGAATACTGAATATTAGTTTGTGTTCGTTTTGTGTTCCAAAAATATTTTTGATTTCATTAATTTTTGAAATTTTTATTTCCACTTCACTAGATTTATGTTTATAGCCTCTGTGGGAAAAATATCTCGTCTCAAGTTTCGAAATTAATTGATTAAGCTTCGAGTATTTCTTATCTATCACTCGAAAAACTTCAATGAGAAAAGCTCCTGAACCACAGGAAGGATCTAAGACTTTTATTGATACAAATTTATGAACTAATCTTGTTATTTCTTCGAGGTTTTTTTCGTTCATCTGAAATTCTATTTCTGTGAGATATTGATCAAATACCTCGCCTACAGTGTTCTCAACGATAAATTTCACAATATGTGAAGGAGTATAATAGACACCCTTATCGTGACGTATCTCAGCAATGCAGTTTTCATAGACTTTTCCGATGATATTTTCATTCATATGTGGATAATCATATTGTGTTATGCCCTTAAGATTGCTAGATGAATCTTGGCTATCTTTAAGACCCAGAACTAATTGCAGGTTTTGGTAGAAGATTGCAATATTATCTTCGTTCTCGTCAATATATTCAAGGGTATTTAGTTTAAACAGGTCACGCTGAAAATATTCCCTGAATTGTACATCAATTTTTTCAAAAAACTTATTCAATACAGTAAGTTTGTCATTCGAATACGATCTCTTATTGAAGGAATACAACGAATTCTTAAGCCATTGACGATCAATAATGCCAAAATCCGCTAACGTTTGGATAAAAATGAGTTTAGTGATTAAAAAGACGACAAGTTCAGTTTTAGTTTTTCTATCAGTTCTAAAAGTAACTTTTGAAATTAATCTAATCCATGCTTTAAGGTTTTTAACAACGTCATTGTTGAGTTCATAGTACACCAGTTTTTCACCAAGTTTTAGATACTTGCAATAACAATTCATAACATAATTATTTAAAGAGGATTAATTCTACAAATTAGCGAGGGTTGAATTGTGCAACAAAAGCGTATACGTGTATACTTAAAGGATATTCCTCCCAAAGAGGCATTTCTTCATCCAACTCTTATGGAAGAACTTGGGATAGCCGAAGATGATGAAATTGAGCTTGTTGTTACAAAAAAGAAGCGTTTTAACTTAACAGCAAAAAATAATAATGATACTCCAGAAATGGAAGTATGGGTAAACGAAGAGGGTATGAAAAGCAGTGGAGTTTCTGATAATTCAATTGCAACTGTTCGAAAATATATCCCAAAACCTTAGTATGAATGACATTAATTAATATTGATTCTAAGAATTAAAAAAGCCTAAAGATGTTTTTTTATGGGAATTGGGATAAACAGTTGTATTATCCTTTTACAACACCCATAGGACGTAATTTGCAAACAAAAGATGCGATACCTACGTCATTAGAGACTTTGGCCACTTGATTAATATCTTTATATGCCCCTGGTGCCTCTTCTGCGATTCCTTTTTTAGTTGCGGCATACACAAATATTCCTCTCTGCCTTAAATCACTAGCAACTTTCTCTCCACGATATTTTTTTATTGCCTGATGTCTACTCATAAATCGTCCAGCGCCGTGTGCAGTACTACCGAAACTATATTCCATTGCAGTATCTTGGCCACAAAGTAGATATGAGGCTGTACCCATCGAGCCGGGTAGAAGTACTGGTTGGCCAACATGTTTATAATCTTGCGGAAGATCTGGGTGTTCTGCTGGAAAGGCTCGTGTTGCACCTTTTCGATGAACAAACAGTGATTTTGTTTTACCATCAATGACATGACGTTCCTGTTTGCAAATATTATGTGCTACATCATAAATAAGTTGAAGTCCAAGTTCTTCTGGGGCTGCTTTGTACCATTTATCAAATCCTTCTCTTACCCAGTGGGTGATGAACTGTCTATTTGCCCAAGCAAAGTTAGCAGCGCATGCCATCGCGGCAAAATAATCTTCACCTTCTCTACTAGTGCCAGGTGCACATGCTAACTCCCGATCCGGGAGCTGGATATTATACTTTTTCACAGCACGTTCCATAACACGAAGATAATCTGAACAAACTTGGTGTCCAAATCCACGTGAACCTGTATGAATCATTACTGTAACTTGTCCTTCATTAGTTATACCAAAAGCTTTAGCAATGCGTTCATCATAGATTTTCTCTACATATTGAAGTTCAAGGAAATGATTTCCACTGCCTAATGTACCTAATTGAGGTTGTCCACGACTTTTTGCTTTTTCACCAATCTTGTCAGGGTTTGCTTGTTCAAGAGATCCTTGGCTCTCACAATGACTTGCATCTACACGCCATCCATATCCTTGCTCAACAGCCCATTTTACGCCCCCAAGTAATGCCTCATCTAATTCTCCTTTTGAAAAACGTATTTGTCCTTTCGCGCCAACACCAGAGGGGACTGTATTAAAGAGTGTTGATAAGAGTTCATCTAACTTAGGCTCGACCTCCTTTCTTTCAAGAGTCGTCCAAAGTAGACGTACACCACAGTTAATATCATAGCCGACGCCTCCAGGGGAAATAACGCCCCCTTCATTTACGTCAGTAGCACCCACACCACCAATAGGAAAGCCGTAACCCTGATGACCATCGGGCAATGTAATCGCAAACTTTTGTATCCCTGGCAGATGCGCTACATTTACACACTGTGTAAGTGTAAGATCATCTTTCATTTTTTCTAGAAGTTCAGGACTGGCGTAAACTCTTCCTGGAACTCTCATCCCTGGTTTATATTTGATAGGAATTTCGTAGATATTTTCCGCAATCTGGTTTAATGGACCTTGATATGGCATTTCATAACCTCGCGTAAATTCGGTAATTATAATAAACCTTCTTCAAGCATTAAGAAACTCTTTATTTGATTCCTCCAATTTTCTGGGGAGAACTGTTCATATACCAAACATTCTCTTTTATGAGAGGCGTGACCTTATATAAGCCTTCTGTTGATGGCTAGAGTCACTATAAGGTTCAAAGTACATCTGAGTGAAACGTATATAATTAGTTATGAATTTCAGTTGAAATCGAATGAGTTAGTAAATGTCGAATAAAGAAAAAATAGGGGATGTATACCAAACAAAATAGTAGAATGGATAAATTATCTACGCCTAAAGAAGTGAAGTTCCTTAAGGTGTTGTTATGAGTTATAATATCTTGGATCATACAGCTGATGTAAAATTTGAAGTAATCGGAAGTTCACTGGAAGAGACTTTTGAAGTTGCTGGGCAAGCATTAATGGAGATTATGACCGAAATATCAAAGGTAGAGACGAAAGAGAAGAGATCGGTTACTGTAACTGGAGAGGATCTTTATGCTCTTTTATATGAATGGCTAGAAGCATTGATTGTCTTGTTCGATGCGGATGGCTTAGTATTTTCAAAGTTTAAAGTGCACAAAATAGCTTTAAAAGATACTGAATGGTATCTTACAGGTGAGGTCTGGGGCGAAGCGTTCGATATAGATAAACACCCACAAGGAACAGAAGTTAAGGCAGTCACCTATGCTGAGATGCAAATACAAAAAAAAGAGTCACATGTTCGTTTACAATTTGTTTTGGATATTTAACCTAATTCTAATTCGCATTTGAATACTTTGATCGATAGAAATTCTCTTAAAGCAAAAATGATTGTATCACCCTTCTATTAACAAATATCTGATAATGTGGAAAGCATGTCTGTGGGAAGATAAAAAATCTATAACAGGAGCCGACAAAAGAACAACTAGGAGGAGTAAGAATTTCAAAATTAGATCCTTGGGGAACGACATCAATAAGTGATTATGCGAAATTGATTGAAGAATTCGGAATTGAGCCTTTCTCTAAAGAATTGGTAAAACAAATTCCAAGACCTAATAAATTCATGCGACGTGGTATCAATTTTGGACATCGTGGATTCGATGTCATCTTAGACGCCATATTAAATAGAAAGCCCTTTGCGGTAATGAGTGGTATTAAGCCAACTGGCGCATTTCATTTAGGTTCTTTGATGACAGCAAGCGAGATTGTTTATTACCAGAAGGAGCATGGCGCGATGGCATTCTATGGCATAGCAGATATAGAAAGCCTTATGGATAATCAACTGCCGTACGATGAGGCGTTAGATAGTGCCATCGATAATACAGCAGACATATTGGCACTTGGATTTGATCCAGCCCCGAAAAAGGGTTATATCTGGCGACAATCAGCAGAGAAACGCGTGACGGACATCGCGTTTTTGGCTGGTTCAAAGGTCACGACAAATCAAATGTTGGCTATATATGGAGAGAGAATAACTTTTGGTCTGTATATGAGTGCGTTGGTACAGATAGGCGACATCCTCTTACCCGAAACAGAAGATTTTGGTGGTCCAAAGCCCGTAGTTGTACCAGTCGGTGCAGATCAGGACCCTCACTTAAGAATAACAAGGGAAGTTGCACGAAAACTAAAAAATTTCATTGAACCATCTGCTACGTATCACAAGATTATGCCAGGACTAGATGGTTCTGATAAGATGAGTAAGCGAAATCCAAAACAAACTTATGAATGCTTTTACTGGAGGACGTGTAACAGCAGAAGAGCAAAGACGTTTAGGCGGTCAAACAGAAATATGTATGATTTATATGCTAGCCATGTATCTATTTGTGGAAGATGACACAATAATGCAGCAAATCTATAAAGAATGTGTTAACGGAGAGATTCTATGCGGTCCCTGTAAAGAGCGTGTGTGTGGGTTCGTACTGAGTTGGATCAAAGAGCATCGCAAAACAAAAGAAAAAAAGATTGATCTTGCAAGAAAGCTCCTTGAAGCTGAATGAGTTTTTGTGAACTACCATGCAACAAGTTGTATGGCGTCCTGAATCATCCATTCCCCAACGGGGCATGTCACACAGGCTCTACGAGCAGTTCCTGCCCTGAAGGTGATGTTAAGTTAATGTGAGAACTGGCGAGTGTTACCTCAGCTCAATTCTACTTACGATCTATGCGAAACCGTACTTAAAGGTTAGGGCATATCGTAAAAGTGAAACAAGTCACGCACTTCATCCCCCAACACGTTGAGGGGTCTTCTTGCGAAGGATTTATAAATTACCTTTTTGTAAGGTCTTACCATAGCCAAGTAAGAAATGCGCCAATGTTTAAACATGAGAATGAATGGCGTTGGGTTTATATAGCGTGTTGATAATATTCTTTATGAGTACCTACGGGGCGTAGGGATTTTAAGCCTGTGGAGATCAGACCTCCGTAACCCGTCAAGGGGATCGAGTCTGTCGTAGAAGCAGGAAGCCTCGCGGCTTTAGCACGAGGTAGTTCATCATAGCCAGGGGCTGCCTTGACCCTTTGGCCTACTATTTACCCCTCAGTTTATTTTGGTGTTTATTTAATGCTCTAAAAGATTGCTATCTAAAATTTTATTTAAATAAAACACTTTTATGATACTAAAAGTGTCTTTAAGAAGAAAATATGTTGTTTTAATAACACATAGTAGCAATAAGTGTTCCAGCAAATCATATTTCAAAATAAGATCTCGAAAAGGTATCTTTAGAAAATTTTATAAAAGATGACAGTAGTACTTGCCTCACAAGATGACGTGATAATATGATAACAAAGAGGTTGACTTCCATTTCTTCAACATTATTAGTTTTAAGTAGTTTGTCGTCACCCTCGTTGTCGTCGTCGTCATCGTGGTGTTAATCACAACTAAATTCACGTTTAGTATCCGCTTTTTTTGTGATTTTTATAAAATAAAAAGGTGAATCGTTTAATGAAACCTGAAGTTCATTTATTCGGAATGGAAAATTCCATTGAATTGGAAAAGAAAAACGCTGTATATATTATTGTAGATGTTATCCGTGCAGGTACTATGATTACCTGTGGTTTAGCGGCAGGAGCAAAAGGAGTATATGCAGCTCCAGATCTTGATACGGTATGGCTCTTAAAAGATCGCATTAAAAACTGTGTCTTAGCTGGAGAAAGGGATTATAAAAAGTTGCCAGGATTTGATCATGGCAATTCACCCAATGAAATCTTAGAAAATTCAGTTTCTCAAAAATTTATCGTCCTTACGACTTCCAATGGAACTAGAATAATTCATAGTGTGGGAAATTCAGAGCATATACTAGTTGGTGGTTTTTTAAACGCCTCTGCTGTATCTGCAACAGCATATACCATAGCAAAACGAACGAATTTGGATATAGTACTTATAGCATGTGGTCCAATAGAGGAATGCGAAGATTGGCTCGCCGCTGGACTTATAGCTTCTAAATTGCGCGAGGTGGGATGCATTCTTGATGAAGATGCAAAATTAGCATCAGAAAGTTATGAGAGAAATAAAGACACTATTAACAATCTAATAAAGAATTCCGCTGAAGGCGCTAAATTGAAACGCTTGGGATATGAAAGGGATATAGATCTGTGTCTCCAGGTAGATCGATATCTACTTGTTCCTAAAGTCTTACTTAAAGAGTCTAATGCATATCTTTTTCAAGATGTTGCAGATGCCCTACACTAACGGCTTCTTTTAGATAAGTAGATTTTCATCTAAATCTTTTTTTTCTAAATACCCTCTTAGTAATTATATTATAGTTGACAAATAAAAGTAATTGACTTTTTCATTTAACTCATTACTGTTTTATATTAAGCCATGTAAAGTAAAAATGGAGGCTGTTGGTTTAATGAACATTACATTTCAAGGAGGAGCGCAAGAGGTCGGTAGATCGTGTGTTTTTGTGGAAAGCAAAAACACAAAGTTAGTTCTTGATGCAGGTGTGCATCTAGGTGCTTCTGAAGAAGAGAGATACCCTCTTCCGCTACCTGATACTCCGGACGCTGTGATCTTAACACATGCACATTTAGATCACTCTGGATACACTCCTGCACTCATAAAACGATACAAATGTCCGATTTACGCTACGCCTGTGACACAAGATATGACAGAATTGCTTGTTTTCGATTATCTTCGTCTTTCTAGAACTCTTGAAGAAAGTCCATACGAAGCAGAAGATGTACAAGCTATGAGATCTCATGCCGTTGATGTCCGATTCAGAGTACCTTTAGATGTATCGAATGCACAAATGATCTTATATCGCTCAGGACATCTTCTAGGGAGCGCCATGGTTTGGCTAGAAATAGATGGGCACACTGTTCTTTATACTGGTGATGTAAACGCACGCCATACAAGAACACTTCACCAAGCTGATAGCACTTTACCAACAGAAACTGTGATTATTGAATCTACTTATGGTGACCCCAATGATCGTTTACCCAATCTCAAAAAGACCGAAAAAGAATTTGCACTCGCTATTAAGAACACATTAAAGAGGCAAGGAAAAGTCATTATTCCAG
>SMTZ1_10006430_pt1 | contig 11818 bp, 10 predicted proteins | sample DeeMarSWOR136_30_FD_25667 | JGI IMG/M metagenome (IMG submission 25667) | reverse complement strand
GCCTAGATAGATGTAGTTACCTTTGGGGATAGGAAGCCTTTCGCGCATACTGTTAACAATCTCAATGAAAGGCTCTTCTACAATAAATGCCTTGCTATCGGAGTGATTGATGATGTATTCAATTTCAGGAGGGGCGAGACGAAACATAATCGGGACCATGATTTGTCCTCCTTTGCCACAACTCCCATAGATCTCCAGCCACTCGACCCTGTTATAAGCAAGAATTGCAAAACGTTCCTGGTACTTTACGCCTATCTTCGTCAAGGCATTGGCGAGTCGACAGGTCCTCTCGTTCCATTCCTTGAAGGTTAAACTTTTTTGCTTATCCTGACATCCAAGTTTGTCGGGATAATTTATGGCGCACATCTTCAATATAGTACCAGCATGTATCCATTTGCTCACAGTCATAAGAGCATCCTCCTTTTTTTTATGTTGTATTATCTCTTTGTTAAATGAGCAAATTTTGCTCACAAAATCTAGGTCTCAGCTTCCTCCCAAATCTTGCCCGGATTCAGAATATTATTAGGGTCAACGATCTTTTTGATGCCCTTCATGATTTCAATAGCCCGAGGATCCATAGCCATCTTCAGGAACTTCTGTTTTTCTAACCCAATACCATGTTCTCCAGAAAGGACTCCACCTAACTCTATAGCTGTCTCAAATATTTCAGCCATTGTATCTTGAGCTTTGGCAAACTGTTCCTCATCCCTTATATCAGTAAATATAGACGGGTGAAGGTTTCCATCCCCAGCATGACCAATATACTGTACAAAAAACCCTGATTTTTCAGATATCTCATCCAACCTTCGTATAAATTCAGCAAGCCTATCCCTGGGCACAGTTACATCCTCTGCTAAAACCGTGTGTGCAGCACCAAAAACAGCAGCGAACCCAGCACTTCTTAGTTTCCAGAACATTGCCGCCTCATCACTGTCCTTAGCCACCCTTGCTTCTTTGGCCCCGTTCTTCTTAAGGATATCAAGAATCTGCTGAGTATCAGCTTCCACAGCGGCCGGTGAACCATCAGCCTGTAATAGAAGTAAAACCCTTGCGTCCACAGGCAGACCCATTGGTGTCATTTCTTCAATCCGCTTGATAACGAAATTGTCAACAAACTCAATCTTTGATGGTAGCAACCCACTGGCCAGAATGTTAGTTATAGCCTCACCGGCTACCTCTGTCTTATCAAAAACAGCTATCATGGTTTTGCTAGCTGGAGGCATTGACAGCAAGCGCACAGTTATCTTACTTATTACGCCAAGAGTCCCCTCAGAGCCAGTAAAAAGCATGCAGAGCTCATATCCTGTCCGATTCTTGGGGGTCAATCCCCCAATTTTCATAATGTAGCCATCGGCGAGAACCACCTCTAAGCCGAGAATGTACTGCTTGGTCACCCCATACTTGACACAAAAGGGACCACCAGCATTTTCTGAGACCACACCGCCCATGGTACACCCGAGGAAACTCTGAGGATCGGGGGGGAAGAACAGACCCTGTTGGGCCAACGTAAGGTTAAAGTCCTGCAAGATTACGCCCGGTTCAACTGTAGCAAGTAGATTGGCCTTATTTATCTCCAAGATTTTATTCATCTTGGTAGTGCACAGGACAATTCCACCCTTTATAGGAATTGATCCACCACTCACATTGGTTCCCGCGCCCCGAGGTGTTACGGGGATCCGTTCCTTGTTGGCAAGCTTCAGCACCTCTGATATCTCTTGGGCCGAGATAGGGAAGACAACTACATCCGGCTCGTGTATCCAGGTGGTCGTCCCATCGTAGGAATAAGAGGCAAGATCCTCCTTCTCTGTTAGCACATCATCCTTTCCCACTATTGTAATTAATCTGTTGAGAACACTCTTATCAATCATTCCTAATCTCCTTTTTTGCAAAACTTTCTCAGCAACGAAATCCGTACCATAAAATCCCCTACCTGTCAATAGTAACGGAATTGGGAGTTTCCTCATTTTCCAGAGGACACTGTTGTTCATGAGCGAAATTTGCGAAAGAAGTGGGGCACCCACCAAGGGTGAGCAGGAGGGGAAAGCCCCCCGCCAGAGGCGGGGAGAAGGGGTAGGTATTCCCCACCTGTGACCCCTGAAAGGGTCACTTCGAAAGCATTGAAGCGAAGGGACAATAGTGTCCTGACCGCAAAGTGTTATTCCTCTATATAATCAACATGTTACAACGATATCCATCCTAAAACTCAGTAAACTCCACATTAAGAAAGTTTGACAAGCCAAAGGTTACATTTAATAATAAAGGCAAACAAGAGTTCGAGGAGGATCGAAATACTATGGACAATTATCAAGTGATCATTATTGGTGGAGGGCCAGCAGGGTTAACAGCGGGACTTTATACCTCCAGGGCACATTTAAAGACCGTCCTTCTTGAGGCTATGATCCCCAGTGGTCAGGCATATATGGCGGAGTCCGTTGAGAACTATCCAGGCTTCCCTGACGGTATCTCAGGAAAAGAATTGATTGAGAAATTCATTCAACAGGCTACAAAGTTCGGCTTGGAAATCCAGCAGTTTACCAAGGTGGAAAAGATTGAAGTAGCAGGAGAAAAGAAGATTGTCATCTCAGGGGAAAAGCGGTTGAGTACTACTGCCATTATCATTGCAAGCGGGGCCCAGGCCAACAAATTAGGGGTCCCTGGAGAGGAGGAATTTACTGGTCAAGGTGTCTCCTACTGCGCTACGTGCGATGGGGCATTCTTCGAAGATCAAGAGGTGGCTGTGGTCGGCGGCGGTGATACGGCGGTGGAAGACGCCCTCTACCTCACGAGAATCGTCCGTAAAGTATTCCTGATACACCGAAGGGATAGCCTCAGGGCCCAAAAAATCCTGCAGAACAGGGCCTTCGCAGATTCCAAGATCGAGTTTATGTGGGATACGGTCGTAAAAGAGATTAAGAGCAAGGACATGGAAAGAATCTTAATCCTAGAGAACATAAAAAACTCTAGACAAAATGAATTAGCTGTGCAAGGGGTCTTTATCGCTATTGGGCAGAGGGTGAATGTGGACTTTGTTCAAGGTCTGGTAGAAATGGACAAGAATGGATATATTACTACTGATCAAAACTGCACTACCTCGGTACCTGGAATATTTGCTGCTGGAGATGTGAGAAAGAAGGGATTGAGGCAAATCACTACTGCGGTAGGAGATGGCGCCCTCGCTGCCAGCAGCGCAGAAAAATATATTGAGAGTATCACTTGAAGAAACACCATTCCATGATTAGGGGAAAAGACTCTTTCAGCATCATCCTCGACAGTATCGCTGATGGGGTCTTCACCGTGGACAAAGAGTGGCAGATAACCTCCTTTAACAAGTCAGCGGAAAGGATAACAGGCTTTTCCAAAGAGGAGGCAATCGGTCAGTATTGTTATGAGATATTCCGCACTAACGTTTGCTTGGAAAACTGTGCTCTGCGGGAGACCATGCAAACAGGCAAGAACATCATAAACAAGGAACTCAACATTCTTGATAAATTCAATCAGGAGGTCCCGGTGAGCATAAGCACCGCGGTCTTGCGGAATGAGGAAGGTGAGATCATTGGTGGGGTGGAAACATTCCGTGACCTCTCATTGATTAAAGAACTCGATAAAGAGATCCATGAAAAATACTCTTTTCAAGACATCATCAGTAAACATCCCTCCATCGTGAGCATCTTTCGCATCCTCCCTGATATTGCGCAAAGTGATGTCACCGTACTCATCCAAGGGGAGAGTGGTACGGGGAAAGAACTCTTTGCACTGGCCATCCACAATCTCAGCCCAAGAAGAGAGAGAACTTTGGTGAAGGTAAATTGCAGTGCCCTTCCTGAAACCCTTCTGGAGTCTGAGCTTTTCGGCTATGTAAAGGGGGCTTTCACCGATGCCAAGCATGATAAGCCAGGCAGATTTACACTGGCTGAAGGAGGGACCATTTTTCTTGATGAGATTGCGGACGTCTCACCTGGAACCCAAGCAAAGCTTCTACGAGTACTGGAAAGTAAGGAATATGAACCTTTGGGAGGTACGTTAACCATAAAGGCAGACGTCCGTATAGTGGCTGCCACCAATAAAGATCTTCAAAGGTTAGTCAATTTAGGACAATTTAGGGATGACCTCTACTATAGACTTAACGTTGTTAAGATTGAATTGCCCAGCTTGAAAGATCGCAGGATGGATATTCCCCTTCTCATCGAACACTTTATCCGGAAGTTCAATAAAAAGACTGGGAAAGATATTCATGGCGTTTCTGATGAGGTCATGCGTGTCCTCATGAACCACTCGTATCCTGGTAATATCAGGGAGCTAGAGAACAGTATTGAGCACGCCTTCATTCTTTGCAAGGGATCTCAGCTCCACTTAAAACACCTTCCCAGTTATCTACGGGAACAACAAGTCCCTGCGATAAAAAAAAGATCCATAAGAGAAATCGAGGAAGATCATATCCTCCAGACCCTGCAAAACTATGGAGGTAACGTGACCAAAGCTGCTCAAGAACTGGGGGTACATCGGACCACCTTGTGGCGCAAGCTAAAGAGGATAAGCATTGCTTGAGTTGCATATTGCAACCATAGTGCAAATTGTCTTGAGCAACTATCCCTATTTCCTAAGCATCAACAAGAAAGAGCTTCGAGGGGAAAGGCTCTATCTGTAGTATTTCCGAACGCAGGAGTTTAGGTGATGTTTACCCAAAAGAAAATGGATACGTGATCGTGAGTTCAGTGTCAAAGATAAACGATAACCCTCCCCCAGGTTATAGTCTATTTCAAGAGGGGAGAAGAGAAATTCTGGTGCGAAATGAATATAAAGATGTCCTGCGCCATCAGGGATTATTAGACCCCTCAAAGTTCTGGGAACACACAGATTCATTTACGCATATGATGGGCAGAGGGGAGGTACTCCTTTTTACGGGACATGGTGAAGTAGCTGTTAGGAAGTATCGACATGGAGGGCTGTTGCGCCGCCTCACTGTTGATACTTTTATGTTTGGCTCTCGCCCCTTTAAGGAAGTTGAGGTCACCGAAAAAGCAAAATCGGCTGGTATCCCAACATTGGAGATTCTCGCTGCAATCATAGAGAGGGAACGGTGGGGACGGTATCGCGGATATCTCATAACCAGATATCTCCCCCGTTCGGTTGATTTGATGCAATACCTCAGCCGCCAACCGAAAGGCAAAAAGAGACGAGAGGCAATCGAAAAGGCCGGCGAGGTGATGAGGAAAATGCATCAACTGGGAATATATCATGCTGACCTCCATCTCAAAAATATTTTGGTGGAGGAGCGAGAAACGCCAAAAGTGTATTTGATAGATTTCGATAAATCCAAAACCTATAGCTATCTCAATCCCTCTAAAAGGATGAAAAACTTAAAAAGGTTAGATAGATCAGCGGAAAAACTTAGGGAAGCAGGGCTCGCTCTTACAAAAAAGGATAAGGACGCTTTTTGTCATGCCTATGCGAAGGAGGATCAAGAGATCCGCCCTTTCATAAGAGCGTATTGTGTTAGATATAGATGGTATAAACTCCTCTACCGAGGGGGGTGGTGGATCGGCAGAATCTTATCCCCACGTCAAAGACCCTCGAGGAAGTCGGTCATGTGAGCCACTACCTGATCTTCGAGTTTCCACCAGAAGTGATCCGCTCCCGGAACTATGTGGAGCACCTTGGGATGAGGAAGAGAAAGAAAAAATTCTTTTAATTTTTCTAAGGGGCACACAAAATCTCTATCTCCCGCTATAATACACTTTGGCCTTTTTTCATCTCGTAGAAAGGAGAAATCGGAGAAAGGTACTGGCGGTGAGATGCAACACAGGGCCACAACCCTTTCGCATTGCGAAACCGCTTTTGCACCCACATATGCCCCGAATGAATATCCAACCAAATAAAGAGGCACCTCGTCTTTCTCGACTGTGGCGATGAAATCTAGAGCGCCTCGTACATCCTCGAGTTCCCCTGTGCCTTCACTGTACTCTCCCTCGCTCTTGCCTACACCCCGGAAGTTGAATCGGAGAGTTGAAAAGCCTTTTTGGGCAAGTGATCCCTGCAATGATTCCACTACGTTATTGTACATATTACCGCCATAAAGAGGATGGGGGTGACATAGTATGATCCATCCTCTTACTCCCTCTTCCTCTCTTGAAAAGAGCCCCTCCAACATTAAACCATCCTGTGTGGGAAAGGATACCCTCTCCTCTCTCAATCTCTCTTCTCCTCATAGGGGAGTGCCTCTTCAATAAGCATCACCGGAATGTCATCTTTGATAGGGTAAATAAGCTTGCAGGACTTACAAATGAGTCCATCTCCTTTTTCTGTCAGAACAATATCTCCTTTGCATTTGGGACATGCCAAAATTTCCAACAATTCTTTGCTTATTGTCATCCGTCTCCTCCTTTTTGCACCTTCCTGTAAAATTATCCAATAGATCGCCTCCAATAGATCCTGGGCAACAAAATTCGGAGGTCCTCCAGAAAAATGCTCCTGCTGTCCCCCATATCCTGTTAAGACGAGGATCCCTTTCCCTCCTACTCGATGGATTACTTCGATATCGTCAGTCTTGTCTCCCACCATATACGAGGAAGGAAGATCTATGCTCAATTCCGCTGCGGCCCTCTTCAGCAAACCAGGTTCAGGTTTACGACAGGAGCAACCATAATCGGGGTGATGAGGACAGTAATATATTTTGTCTAAATGAGCTCCTTCTTGAGCCAAGAGTCGTGTTAATCTCTTGTTGGCTTCCTCTACGATGGCAATAGGGAAATATCCCCTTCCCACGCCCGATTGATTGCTCACCACCACTACAGGCATACCAATGTAATTGATTGTGCAGATGGCCCGGGCGGCTCCAGGAACGAGCTCTAAGGCCTCAGGGGAACGCAAATATCCTACTTCTTTGTTGATGGTACCATCCCGATCTAAAAAAACTCCTCTTTTCAAATCCATCCCTTTTGTCTCGCCTTGATTTGAGCCAGATCCTCGCCAAGCGATACCACGTAATCCCGCCCCTTTTCAGCATTCTCCAAGCGTGAGAGCCATTCCAGAGGAAAAGATGAAAATCCATAGTATGCCCCTGCTATGGCTCCGGCCATAGCACCGATAGTATCGGTATCGCCGCCACAATTAACTGCTGTTACGACAGTATCGTGAAAATTTCTATTGAAGAGAAAAGCGGCGATGGCTGGTGGAACAGCACCTATGGCACTCACGTCACGGGAAAATGTGCAAGCAATCCATCCTACCTTGTCCTCAATTTCGCCCTCCAAATCCTTATTCTTGATTCGCGTGAGCTCCGTCGCCATGCGGGAATCCACTCCATGCACCTGCTGAATAATCTCTTCTAAAAAGTCAAGGCCATTGATTGTCTTACCCTCCATACGCTTCTCAGTGGCAATCCCCACCGCCATGGCCTGAGCCAAAGCCCCAGCAAGCCCTTGGGGATGTTTGTGGGTGATCTGGGTGCAGAGGAGGGCAGCCTCCGTTAATCTTGACTTATCGTCGTAAAAGAAAAAGCCGATGGGTGCAATACGCATGGCTCCTCCATTCCCCCAACTATCAGTTCCTACCTGATCCCAAGGAACTCCCTGCCGAAGCCGTGCCATAACACCATAGATCCGGGCACCATACCCCCGAAATGGATGAAAGTTCTCCAGGAATCTGCGAGCGGTGAGGGACGGATCAAAATGCGGTTCTTCACGGAGCGACTCCATGATCCCTATCATCATCTCTGTATCATCGGTATAAATCCCCTCCCCTATCCTTTGCAAGATCCCATAACGAGCATTAATCATCTCCCAGGGCCACCCTTCCACCTCCCTTCCCATGGCATCTCCCACAAATGCTCCCAAGGCCGACCCTGTAAACGTATCAATGAGGATTGTCAAGCGATTTTCTGACATTTTTATTTTTTCTCTTTTCTCAATCTTCATAGTGGAACCACTGCTGAGGTAATGCTTTTCCTTCTGTACTCCAATGGCATTTTTTCAACCCTCCGCAATGATATATCAACTCACCGCAATAACCCCATTCTTTTAACAATACTACTATGAAGTTACATCTGGCCTAAAGCATCAAAGGAAGCTATAATTATAATTAAAAAAGTGTACCATGGATGTGAGAAATACAAGATATCTCTTTCATACGCATGAAATTCGAGTAGAAACCTATAAGGCCTCTGGTCCTGGTGGGCAGCACAGAAATAAAACCGAGACCGCCGTACGAGTTCGACATCTTCCTTCAGGGATCACCGCTATTGCAGCAGAACATAGGTCTCAGGCCAGAAACAAAGAACTGGCCTTGAGACGTCTAACGTTAAAGTTACAAGTGTTACGACAAAAAAGAAGGCCCCGTATTCCTACCTCCATCCCCAGATTATACAGAGAAAAGGTCCTGTCGGCCAAGCGTCATAAATCACGTATAAAGAGACTAAGGCAAAAGATACGGCATGATGAACTATAAGCTATTGTGCCTCCCTCCTTTTCTCCTCCAATGGGTCGAACTCTTCATAAAGGCGAGGATCATCTTGATCAAAATCAGCAAATAACGTCTCCAATGCAGAATCTATTTTATGAGGGGAATCACCTCTCATCCTCACTCTCTGCATGCGTAAAAGCACAATACCTACTACTATTAAGAAATAGTGGGGAAGATCTCGGCATAGACCGGCAAAAAACCCCGAGGGAAGTTTTGTGATCGCCAACATGGCAATCCCTTCCCTTAAGCTATTAAGCACCAAAAGAATACTTCCAATGAGGAAGCCCTTTTTCATGGTACGGTAGTTCTCCCTGAGGAGTTCAACCTTCTGGGTATGATATTCCTCAAAGTTGTGCCAGCTTCGTGAAATCGATCGAATGATTTCCTCAAATTCCTTCTGATTGGATTGGACTCCTCGCAAAATACTATGTTTTTTCCCTCTGAAGACCAGATATCTCTTCACAAGGGATTCTTTCTCCATGTCCAGCAGTTCAAATCTTCTGTGTCCCCTGATTAGAAAAAAAGCGATTAGACCTAGGATAAAGGTGGAAATAAATAGTTTAAAATGGAGCGTTTCCCTTAGATAGGGAGTGAACGGACCAAAAAAAACAATTATTTTTTGCCAAAAAGAGCTTATTTCCATTGTTCCTCGTACCGCTCCAGACGAACCTTGCTCCCCCGCGTCACCTTTTTAAGTGGTCGGAGGTCTCCTTTAACCTCTCCCACGACGTTTACGGGGCTTGCAGGACGGATTTCATCTCCTTGGCTCATAGGGGTGGGACCGAAAAAGATGCACATAGCCTGTCCTGTCGGCCAGTATCCAATATCACCTTTCTCCACAACATCCTTAGACGCTGCATCAAGTTTTGATTCCACAGGAATAGTAAAATAGACCTCCTCGCCCCAAAGGTCCACATCCCCTTCCAACGGCAATGCCTCCCAGATAAGTGTGGCGGTGTGACTCTCATTAAGCACCCCTAGTAGTACTATATTGCCGAACCATATATTTATCTCACGTTGCATCTCAATATCAACCTACTGGTTTATCAAACTAGCGACGTAACCCGCTCCAAATCCATTATCGATGTTTACAACGGCTACATTAGAGGCACAGGAGTTGAGCATGCCCAGCAGCGGAGTCAATCCCCCAAAAAATGCACCATAGCCCACGCTGGTAGGGACAGCAATAATTGGCCTAGCCACCAATCCCCCCACTACGCTAGGCAAAGCACCTTCCATTCCTGCCACTACGATCAAGACATTGGCTTCCATCAATTTCATTCTATTCGTCAGGAGCCTATGAACACCTGAAACCCCTACATCATAGAGTGTCTCTACCCTATTACCCATCATGTGGGCGGTCACCACTGCCTCCTCAGCAACAGGGATATCCGATGTCCCCGCAGAGATCACCAGAATAAGTCCCCTACCCACTTCTTCTGCCTCCCTGACTTGCAAGGTAATGGCTCTTGCCCGAGAGTGATAACTGGCATGGGAGAATCTCTGTAAAATAACCTCTGCTTTCCTTTCCTCTATCCTCGTCACCAAAATATACTCTTCAGCCTTTATCATACTCTCCATTATTTTGATCACCTGCTCTGGATCCTTTCCCTCACCGAAAATTACCTCGGGAAACCCTTTGCGTAAGGTACGATGATGGTCTATCATGGCCTCCCCTATATCTTCGAAGGGAAGGTCTTTTAAAATACTTATGCCTTCCTTTACTGATACTTTCCCTTTCTGAATAGAACGCAAGAGTGCTTCCAGCTTCTTAAGATCCATATTTCCTCCAGGCAGTCACATTCTATGCTGCTCTTCTCAATAAAGTCAAGAAATAATGGATTTGTTTTCATTTCCTTAGACCAGTTTATAAAACAAAAACTGTGCAGTAAATGTTTCCATAACACATGCTCATGCGAATCGGATTGCATTGTGCAGAATAAAATGTTATAATGTGTTAAAAATCTAGAAGGGGATATGGATTTGAGGGGGAAGGCACCACATTCTATAACCTCTCCCAGGTTAAACTTTCTTGCTGAAATCTCTTCCTTTTGTCTCCAAAACAAAATTACTCCCCAAGAATACCTTCACTTAAAAATAGAGAAATTACCTTTCAAGCTCGGATCGGGAAAAGGGAAGGTCCCTTACCTCTTTGATGGAGAAGTGGCAGAAACTATCTCCTCCTCACTGAAGAAATTGATAGGTTTAATCAAGAAAAGACATGAAAGGGAGGCTACAACCTCTTTACGTATATATCCATCGTTATCCACCTCCTCCAGCTTAGAAAGAGATGTCCTGCGTAGACACCTTTGCATGCGTGATCTGAGTATAAAACCCCTAGAGAAGCGCATCGCGGAAGATGCAATTTACCACAATCCATACCTCGATGCCGGAATATTGATAGGGTGGTTTCTGCAACACAAGGAGGTAGGAAAGTTAATTTGGACAGTGAAAAAATTATATCTCAAGGCGATTGAAGAAGAGATAAAAAGGGGAGGAGAAACTGATCTCACTTTTCTCACCCATTTATGCCTTATAGCCTACCTAAGAACGGTCAAGGAAACACTCAAGAGCGTTAACCTAAAAGGATTTTCCTATGAAAAACTGGAACAGGCTGTCGCACAAGTACTATACTCTATGATAAGAGAGATACAAACTGAAGTCTTCAATGAGGTTCGCTATAAGGAATTAACTTTCGATGTCACAAGGGTAGAATACCTTATCAAAGGGAGTATAAATCCACTCACCTTTGTGGCCATAAAACCAACCCTATTCAAAAACGACCTCAATCCATACCACCTCGATTTAGAGAGGTTCGAATTTCTTCAACTCCTTGCGCATGAAATGGAAGCTAACTTTCAAAATATAGAGAAAAGTCTTTGGAATCTATTTGACCGTTCAAAAAGAGACAAGAGGTGGAGAAGAAAACTCATCGAACTCCGGTCGGTAAATAGATTTCGTGAAGCGGTCTTTAACTATCTTAAGGACTATGAAGATGCTGGTGGAAGCGCGAATCTTTGGCTCTTTAATCTGTTTCAAAGCAATAAATTAGTTCAAAGTATCCTCTCAGATGGAGAAGAAGGTAAACGATTTGAAGCAGATCTGAAGATGCTCATATATGAACTCTCTCAAATGTATGGCAAGGAAAAAACACAATGGATTATTGCTATCAAGAATGCCTTCAGATCCAATAAAAAAAGGAAGTTACGGGAAAAGCTTTTCTTCAGTTCAAAAGATGAAGTGCTATTACAAGAAATAATCGAGGACTTCATCCTCTATCAACTCGATGATATGTGGAGTGGATGGATTGATGAGTCCATTCTATATATTGGCGACAGAAAAGGCCTGAAATTAAAGGATG
>SMTZ1_10006429_pt1 | contig 11818 bp, 9 predicted proteins | sample DeeMarSWOR136_30_FD_25667 | JGI IMG/M metagenome (IMG submission 25667) | reverse complement strand
GCATTCGAGAACGGTCTGGCCTTTTGCGGCGGTTACTGTTTTTCCGTCTATGGTTAGTTTCACGTCAAACAGTCCCTGTGCTTACTCAATCGTTTTTCTCCTCTACGCCGTTCGTATTCGGCCGGTTCACCTTTTCTGCCTATTCTGTTTGAGAACAGCCTTCCACGCGGTAGTCACAGCGCAGACACCGCAGTGACTCCTGGTAAGCCGCATTCTGAGCGATTTCCAGCTCTACCTCTCTGAAATTGCGTCGCGCATCGAGGGGCAGAGTCTTTTGCTTTAGTGCGGGCGTCTCGACCGGTTCGGCTTCGGGGTCAAATTCCGTGTCATTTGTAATAGTGCGGCGCCAGAACGGCCTCGGCCGGTCCTTCGGCGCAATATCTTGCGACAGTTTTTCGCTTATTGCGACCGCTGCCCGTTCGCCGGCCCCGATCGCTTCCAGGACTATGCTTGGCCCGGTGACCGCGTCACCACCCGAGAAGAACATCGCTGCTTCGGTTTCGTGGGTAAATGGGTCTACCTCGATGCGTCCGGAACTTTTCAGGGTAAGACCGACCTGTTCGGCGATGGCCTCGGCCGCCACACGCTGGCCGATAGCTGCAATGACGGTGTCGACTTCAAGTTGAAAAATCCCTTCGGTCGGTTCGGGACGCCTCCGTCCGTCCAGGGAAAACTCCCCCAGTTTCATACGGCGACAGGTCAGTTTCTCGACGCGAGCACTATCGCCTTCGATTCGCTCCGGCAGCGCCAGAAACTCGAACCGGATGCCTTCGGCCAGGGCCTCCTCGATTTCAGATGCGATCGCAGGCATCTCTTCCCGCGTGCGGCGATATACGACAGTGACATCGGCGCCCATGCGAAAGGCCGTGCGGGCCGAGTCGATGGCGACGTCACCTCCGCCGATAACAGCAACTTTCTTGCCAACAGGAACATCCACGCCCTTGTTGCGCCCGACCAGCAACTCCAGCCCCTGCATGACACCTTTTAGCTCTTCTCCGGGGACGCCCATGCTCATGCCCTTCCAGGCGCCCAATCCCAGGAAGAAGGCCTGGTATCCGTCGGCCTTCAATCGGTCAATCGTTATGTCCCTGCCTACCTCAACATTTGTTCTCAGCTCGATGCCGGTTCCGAGGAGCCAGTCGATCTCGTCCTGCAAGACCTTGCGGGGAAGACGGTACTCGGGTATGGCGTAGGCCATCATGCCGCCTGGCCGGTCCTGCTTTTCGAATACGGTGACAGTGTAGCCCAAACGACGCAGGAAATAGGCGCAGCTCAGGCCCGCCGGGCCGGCGCCGATGACGGCAGTCTTTTTGCCGAGGCAATGGGTATTCTCTCGTACCATTTCCTGCGGCGGGATCCGCTTGGCCGTATCCACCATGTAGCGTTTCAACGCGCGGATGGAAACCGGCTCATCAAGCTGGGTCCGCCGGCATTTGCCCTCGCACGGATGTGGGCAAACCCGTGCACATATGCAGGCAAAAGGATTTCGCTCCAAGTGCGAGGCAAGCGCTTCTTCCAGGCGGTTGTCACGGATAAGCGAGATATACAAGGGGACATCAACGCCCGCGGGACATTCGTTGGAGCACGGAGCATGCAGCAATTGTGGGCAGACTCCGGCCGGACATTTTCGCTCGCGTATATGTGCCTCGTATTCCGTTCTGAAATATCGCAACGTACTCAACACCGGATTGGGCGCGGTCTGGCCGAGCCCGCATAGTGAGCCATCCTTGATGGTTTGGGCGATTTGTTCGAGCTTGTCGAGGTCGGCCATTTCGCCCTGGCCGGCGGTAATCCGCTCTAAGATACTCAACATTGCCCGCGTCCCGACCCGGCAGGGAGCGCATTTGCCGCAGGATTCTTCCTGGGTAAACGACAGAAAGAATTTCGCGATGTCGACCACACAGGTGTCCTCGTCGAGCACGACCATCCCACCGGAGCCCATGATGCTACCGGCCCCCGTAAGGGATTCGTAGTCAACAGGCAGGTCCATTTTGTCGGCGGGGATGCAGCCCCCCGACGGCCCGCCCGTCTGGACCGCCTTGAGCGCCTTGCCCTGGGGAACGCCGCCGCCAACGTCGTAAATGATATCCTTGAGCGAGATGCCCAGCGGCACTTCAACCAGACCCGTCCGTTTGATTTTCCCCGCCAGCGCGAATGTTTTCGTTCCCTTGCTGGACTCACTGCCGTATTGAGCGTACCACTCGGCCCCGTTGCGCAGAATCATCGGTAGATTGCCGAGTGTCTCGACGTTCTGAATCACGGTCGGCTCGCCCCACAAACCGCTTTCAGCAGGAAATGGAGGCCGAGGTTGCGGCATTCCTCTGCGGCCCTCAATCGAAGCGATCAGCGCCGTCTCTTCGCCGCACACAAAGGCACCCGCACCTTTTTTTATGGTCAGATCGAAAGAGAAAGCCGAGCCCTGGATATTCTCACCCAGCAAGCCCAGCTCGCGCATCTGACCGATAGCGATCTCCAATCGGTGTATCGCCAGCGGATATTCGGCCCGGCAGTAGATGTAGCCTTGCGAGGCCCCTAACGTAAAGGCTGCGACCAGCATACCTTCCAATACCGCGTGTGGGTCGCCCTCGATCAGCGAGCGGTTCATAAACGCGCCGGGGTCACCCTCATCGGCATTGCATATCAGATATTTTCTCCGTCCCGGCGCATCGCGACAAAACTGCCACTTTCGCCAGGTAGGAAAGCCCGCACCGCCACGTCCTCGCAGCCCTGCCGCTTTGACCTGTTCGAGGGTCTTATCAGGCCCGATCTGCAGCGCCCGCAGAAACCCGCGATAGCCGTCTCGGGCCAAGTAGTGATGCACATTTTCCGGGTCTATCAATCCGCAATTACGCAGGATGTGCCGTACCTGCCGACGCATCATAGGATGTGCATCAAAATCGTCGATGCCGTCCAACTGGCCTGGTGTCATCTTGCCCAAAGCCCATTCGGCGCACGGATCATCACCGAGAACGTGATTCTCGAGAATATGGATTATTTCATCGGGTCCGACATTTCCATAGCAGATGCGTGGCGCGCCACTTTTGTGCACGATCACCAGCGGCTCAAAAGAGCACGGCCCCAGACAGCCCACCTCGACCACCAGGGCTTTTAGCCATTTGGCCCTGATGTGGCTGCGCAGGCGCTCCAATACTTCTGTGGCGCCGGCGGCGCGGCCGCATGTTGCCGCGCCGACAAAGAAGATGGGGATTTTACTCTCTTGAAGCCCCTTCCACTCGGCCTGGGCTTGGGTGAAAACTTGCTGCAAAGAGATCATCTACGGTTGTTCCCTTCGTCGGCATATCGAGAAATTATGGCTGGGATTTTCTTCGTGGTCATTTGTGCATGCACTTTGCCGTCCACCGCGAGGACCGGAGCCAGCGCACAGCAACCCAGGCAAGCCACCCGCTCCAGATCAAACTGACCGTCTGCGGTGGTCTGGCCGGCAGTAATTCGTAGACGCTTTTCTAACTCCGTGAGTATCTGGCGGCCCCCGCGAACGTGACAGGCCGTTCCCTGACAGCTCTGGATGCGGTGCTGGCCTGGGGGACTAAAACGAAACTGCGTGTAAAATGTGGCCACACCGTATATCTCGTTGACGGATATGCCCATCAACCGTTCCAGCTCTTCTACCGCTTCCTCCGACAGGTAGCCGAGCTTTTCCTGTATATCCTGCAGGATCGGTATCAGGCTCCCGCGGTTCGCAGGGTACTTTGCTGGAATATCCTTAATTTGGGCTAAGTGTTTTTTTGCCGGTCCAGTCATCCTTGCTTACGAACACCGTTCTTTGGATTCCACTTCAAGCAATACCTGGCTGTCTTAGGCCAAGTTCTCCGAAAGTCCCATCTTATCGCACACAAAGGCACGTATGTCAAGCGCTATTGCGCGCGGTAAAGTCTGGGAAGTGCGTGTTGAGTTTGCAGGTATTGAGAATTGATATATTGTGACCGGGCGATGTTGTAGCGAGCCAAGCCGGCCGGCATGTCAGAGTGAAGCCTCCGTACGGCCCGGTCAAGGCAAATGATTGGTGTTCATTTGCCTATTCCTCATGCCAGTTCCTTATCGTGAAGCTGACAAGCTCGTCGTTCACATCTGTCTCTCTTAGTGACGCATCGTAGTTAAAGGTGGCAGAGTTCTTCAGTTCGAAGCTGTTGGCTACAACGGCTCCATATGTACCAGCGGAATTGTGCATCAGTACATCTGCGTTGGGGGCATAGATTGCCCCATAGAAATCGCTGCTGTTCTTGAATTGCATGCTCTCGCAACTGTCCAGGCCGTATATCTTAAGTTTCTTGGGGTCTTGCGTTTCGTTGTTGATGGCGCTGGAGTTTTTGCCTTCCAGGTCTCCGCCCAAATACAGGGTCAAAGAGCCGTCTTCTGTTATCTGCAGTTCGGCGGAATTGTCCAATACCATATCGCCAATCACATACAGACTCACGTTCCCATCAATTCTAATTGTTTCGCCGTTCTTCAGATCAATGCCCCTGTACTTCCCGGAGTGCCTTATTGTTTCGCCATCTGTTATCGTTTGGCCAGCCGGCAGCCACTGCAGCCATCTGGGTACGGTGACCGGTGTCAACTCAACTTCCTGCGTCAAGGGGTAGGTCTCACCCGTAATGTCTGCACCATTTGCCAAATCGATAGCAACATCCGGATCTCCTCCCATACCCACAGCCACATCACCGTTTATGATTGCCGAGTTTGCCAGGCTAACAGCGCCTGATTCAGTACTGTTCGTACCGATCTTCAGATTTCCATCATATTCGTCGTAATTGTACCAGTCCACGGTGGCCGAGTTTTTCAGAGTTATGGGTCCCTGTGTGAAGATTGCCGCTTCGAATGGGCCCTGCAACTGCAAACTGCAGCTAACTTCTCTTTGGGCCTGGGCGGAAGTCCCCGTAGCTCGAATGGTATAACCACCGCCATCGGTGGTGACTGTGTAACTAAAGACGGCGTCGCAATCGGTCAAGCTGACATTGGTTGCTTGAGGCAGGGTTCTGCCGTCCCAGGGTCTGACCTTCAGTTTCTCGTTCATTTCAAACAGAGCCTTCGTCAGCCCTGCATCGGCAGCGCATCGGGCCGTAATGTCCGAGGCGGTTCGTATGGAGAAGATGCGGCTGTTTAGACCGAGCCTCAACAATCCCACACCCGTTGCAAGCAATATTACAACGGCAAGCAGTGCCAGCGGTACTGCGGAACCACGTCTTTTTGATTGTAACAGCTTACTCATAGTCACCTCTACCCCAACTTTACGGAACAATTTCCATTAGTTATGTGTAACCGCAGATGAGACAACAGTTTTCGTTTGTGTCCCGTCACTGAGTGTAAGTATCATTTGGGCGGACCGGCCCACTTGCTTGAAGACGCAATCCGATACGTTCCCACAGACGGTCTCGACACTCAATGTCGCCCTTGGCGCCAGTTGGCCGTACTCAACACTTACGCTGCCATCGGCCTCCGAGAACCGTGCATAGCGGTCAATGACAGCCGAATCGGCGCCTGCGTAGTAATAGGCCTCGATCCAGCTGCCATCATCACCCAGCAAAAAACCTCCGGCGCTCGCCTTACGCATGACCGCGTCGAACTTCTTCCTCGCTGCATAGCTGTCGGCGACGAGATCGGAGTAAACACGATTGTACATGAAATTCCAGCCACGCTGACTGTCAAACAAGACCACACCGACAGCGGAGACGACAATCACCATAAGTACTGTGGTTATCATCAATTCTGTCAGCGTGAAGCCCCGTGGAGCCATACATCTATTCTCAATCATCCTTGTTCCCATCGCTCGTTATAAAGTGTAGGTTGTCAGTCTGAATGATTTGTCTGTATCATCGATGCTGCTTTCCCCTTGGTCCCGCTGTGCCCAGCTTACAACAATATTCAAAGCCCTCAATCCGGAGCTGACGTCTTTCCATGACAAGGTCGTGTAGTAGTTGATGCCGTCTAACACAACCTTATAGCTTCCTAACAGGGTAAAATCCTCGGGCTTGTCGGGACCCGCGCTTTCGGTGACTGCCAGGTCTGCACCGAGATGGGCTGCTGGATCGTACGTTTCGGCGCCTTGTACCCCCCGCCAACTCTCACAAAGCATCAGCGCGATTCTGGCGGCTGCTATCCGCGCGGCAGCTTTTCGTGCGTCCAAAGCGGCATAATATCTCAGATTGGAAGTTCCGATAATCGCCGCTAAGAGGACCACGATCGAAACCATGATCTCCACTAACGACATCCCGGCCCGACAGGATATCTTGCTTGTCTTTGCAACCACTTTTGCCCTCCTTGCCGAAGTAAACCAGCAGAACATGGAAACGACTTTGCCTGTTCTGACTGCCAATATTAACCGCCAAAGCATCCTGTGTCTGATTGTTATCGGACGATGCTTTCCACGCCTCATCTAAAGCTCGTACGTCTTAGGGCCACACCTATCAGGGCTTGACTTAAATCGACATAAATCACAGGGACGTTTACACGAAAACCGCTGTATTTAATCCCCCTCGACGGCAACTGGCCCCCACGAGCTGTCCCCGCTACCGCATGGATAACTCTGCTACATGCCTGCTAAGCCGGGAGATCTGCTCACTGTGCTTGTTCAGCTCCATATAAAGTATACCCCAAAAAGCGCCAAAAGCAAAAAACCATAAGTTTGCTTGAGATAGCACGGCTGTCGGGAATTGATGTAACATCTGCCCGATGGGGCACATGGCCGGGCTGCCTGGCGCCGAGCCGTTAGATTGCTCGCTGATGTTTAGGGTCTTCGGCCGGTTGTACTTGTTCTTCCTGCTTTCGAGGCGAAGTTGCCGGCCTGTTTTTTGGCGACAATTCGGCAATGGGTATGGGCGGTTGCTGCTGTTTGGCGAGATCAAATGAGACTTCAGATGTGCTCTTTGAGGGCAATTCCGAAACGGCAATGGGGGGCTGTTTTCGGTGTTCGTCTTGGGCGGACCGCTCACTGCTCGTCTCAGCGGCAAGGATGGCTTTTTGCACCGCTTGCTCCGCGGGTTCATCTGTCAGAGGCCGTATGTATATAGAAGAGGCGGTCGGCTGCTCGGCCCAAATCAGTCTCTCACGGACCAATTCCAAAAGTGCCAGGAACAGTCCAATCATCACAACGCGGTCGGTTCTGGGCTCGAAAATACGCTCGAAAGTCATCGGGCCTTCGGTCTGCAGACGGTGCAGAATCTCTATCTGATACAAATCGATGGGTGTATCGTCCTTAATTCGGCTGATGTCGCCGATGGTGCCGGTTGCCTTGCATATTGAATCAAAGGCCTCCAGCAGATCCCAGATGCTCACCTGGTCAATGTCAATCTCGGTCTCAGCATCCGGCCTCAAACGCTCGACAATCGTACCAGGTCGGCGGAAACGTTCTTTCTGCTCCTCGGCGGCGGCATTGAGTAAATTGGCGGCATCCTTAAACCGCTTGTATTCGAGGAGCTGGCGGATAAGTTCTGCGCGGGGGTCGGTCAGATCATCGTCTCCGCCAAAGGCAGAACCAGGTTCTGCTTTTGGCAGAAGCATCGCCGACTTTATCTGCATTAACGTCGCGGCCATGACCAAAAAGCCGCCGGCCAGATCAATGTCCAGACTCTTGAGCATTTCGATGTAGCGGAGGTACTGGTCGGTTATCCTGGCGATGGGAATATCGTAAATGTCCACCTCTTCCTTGCGGACCAAATACAGCAGCAAATCCAGGGGACCTGCGAATATTTCAAGATTTACGCGATAATCGGCCAATGATTGCTCCTGCCCTCTGTATCAGCCATAGTCACTTTCCCAATCCGACGGCCTGGCGGGCCTTTTCAAGCGTCTGCCGGGCTACGGCTTTCGCCCGCTTGGCGCCATTGGCAAGAACGTCTTTGACGTAGTCGATATTATTTTCCAGTTCGGTCCTTTTCTGCCGGAACGGCTTGAAATAGTCTGTCATCAACTCGGCGAGGCGTTTTTTTGCCTGGCCGTAGCCCAGACCGCCGCTGCGGTACTTGTTCTCCCAGTCGGCCAACTCCTCAGATGAGGCGACCAGCTTTAGGAGTGCAAAGATGTTGCATTTGTAGGGGTCTTTGGGCTCTTCGACCGGCGTAGAATCGGTAACGATTTTCATAATCTTCTTTTTGACACTGTCTTCCGGCTCGAATATTCCGATCGTATTGCCGTAGCTCTTGCTCATTTTTTGCCCGTCAATGCCCGGGACCACGGCGACCGATTCGATAATGTGCTCTTTCGGCACGGTGAAAATGTCGCCGTAAGCGTTGTTGAATCGGACGGCGATGTCACGGGTAAGCTCGATATGCTGTTTCTGATCGGCGCCGACGGGAACAAGATCGCTATGGTAAATAAGGATGTCTGCTGCCTGCAGAACAGGGTACGCAAACAGGCCGTGATTCGGGCTCAGACCCTGAGCGACTTTGTCCTTGTAGCTTGTGCATCGCTGCAATAGCCCCATTGGGGTCACGCAGGAAAGCAGCCAGGTCAGTTCCGTGACTTCAGGCACATCGGATTGGCGCCAAAAGACGGTCTTTTCGGTGTCGAGGCCCAAAGCGATATAATCCATTGTGACACCAAGCGTATGGCCGGCGACGTCAGCCGGTGCCGGGTTGCTCGTCAGGGCGTGGTAGTCAGCAATGAAATAAAAGCAATCATGCTCAGCCTGGAGCTGCAGATGCTGACGCATGGCTCCAAAAAAGTTGCCTATATGAAGCTTACCGGATGGCTGTATGCCCGACAGTATCCTCAAGTCAACCTCCTGATACTAACAAACCGAGAATCCAAAAAACATAAGAAACATGAAACTGCTGCACTAAGAATAATGCCATCAAACACGCATGTCAAGGACTTAGAATTAAGAATCTGGACCAGTTCATACCGCCCTCTGGTGCACAACTTGGCCACCCCACCACCCGTCGACGGCAGACAGTGGCAAGGTACGGCGTTTGTTTGAGGCGGATGAGTCGAAGAAGGCGTCCCAACAAGAAGATCACTCCGGGTCAGAAGTCTGGCAAAGGCAGGCAGATGCAAAGAGCCCATCGGCCGCTCGACTTAAACCTCCAAAGCTTACGGGGGACTATTTCGGTGTTATCTTGAACGCAACGTCGTTGCCGATATGGAGAGCGTGACCGCCTGTTGTCTTCAACTCCGGTATCACACATGTGAGCTTTCCATCAGCGCATTGGACCGTATGCTTTTCCATATATCTACCACGCCAGGTCCTGTACAACCGAACCTCATACCTACCTTCCGGCAGCCCGGATATCGTAAATGATTCGTTGGCGACAGTGACGTGAGGATTGACGACCCAGCCGAAAATCAGCTTGTCGCTCTTCATGGCCCATGCATCACAGTTGGAGGCAGTGATATCAGCAGGTTCCAGGTACAGATCCGCAAAGTCGATATCCGAAACGAATTGCGAAAAGTAGAGCATTTGATTGGTGACGACGCCATCGTTAATCCAGTCCGAGTATGCCCACCAGAAGGGGCTCGCACATAACCCATTCGCCAGGCTGACCCAGAGGACATTGTGATACATCGCGAGGTACCCCGGCATACCCGGTTCATAGTATGTATGATCCCAACCGCACTCTCCGATCATTGCGGGTTTACCGAACTGGTTCCAAAGTCTTTCTACCTGGGTGGCATAATTGCGATAGCTGAACCGCAGGGGGCTTTCATCATTTGGCCCGATCTTGCCACTTCTCGGCATCGGGTGCCCCTGGGCCTCATATATTTCCCGTGCGGCTATGTCGAAGATCTTGTAACCGCCAGGCCACCATTGCTTGATACCGCCGCTCTGTGTGCCTGTGGTCGGGCGACCGTACGGGTCATGTTCGTTAAAGTATCTATCGACCTTGCGGCACCACTGTTCGGCTACCGCCTGATCGCCCTGAGCCCAACCCTCGGTGCCGTTGATCTCATCGACGACGAACCAGAGGAATAAGGCCCGACTATATCCCCACCGTGCGATGATGTAGCGGTAGAGCTTCTGTTGGTATTTCCAGGCCTCTGCGCTGCCAAAGAAGTCCGCAGCACGACTGACGAGCTTGTATGGGTTGTTCCTGTATCTTGCGTTTCCATCGCCCCAGACAGCCATGGACAGGTACGAATGGAACCAGATGTTCCAGCTAATGTGTATGTCCCGCTGCTCACACCATGCAAACAACTGATCCAAACGCCCGCAGCGGCTCTGGTCGTAACGTCCCAGGCCGGTACCCATCGTCTCCAGCGGAGTCGGGAAGAAGCTGATGAAATTGGCCCCGTGCTTGGTCAAATGATCGAGCCCTTCTTCAGTAATCTTCCCTTCCTCAAACAGCTCATAGCTGTCGTTATACCACATGCCAACGCCGTAGAAAGAGGTGCCATCATCATATTGAAAGTACCGCTGGTTTGCGGCGATCTTCAGGAATCCATGGTGTGGGGACTCGACTGCGGTGAAAGAGCCGATCCTGCCGCTCGCCGTGCCTTCGGAGTCAGTGACCCTGACCACATACCGCCAGGTGCCCTTCTCGGTCGGTGAGAAGCGCACCATCCAGAGGCTCGCCCAACTGGATGGGTTATAAAAACCCCAGATATTCCATTTTCTGCCCGATGGTGCGGTGAATTCCGCCTGCAGGTCAACCTGATCAGGGTCGAAGGGATTCACGTACGTCGCCTTAAGGTCGACCGACAGCTCGAATTTCTCGTAAAGGCCGACCGTGGCGGAGCTTGGTCGAACGGATAGGATCGACGGCGGTTCGGCTGTCGCGACGGCAACTATGGTCACGCATAACGCAGCCACGCTCAACATAGTAAAACTCTTGACCTTTTTGGACATTGTGCTTCGGACCTCCCTTCTTGTACTTTCTCGTGTTACGATTATTTTGACCTTAGGAGTTCTATTCGGCCCCGTTCAGTTGCAGGTCGGACTTTGCGTTTATTTGCTCACTATCCTGCGGACATGGAACGCCGCTGTCAAGATAATATGCAGGCCATTCCCCCAAATTGGCTGTGGTATTGGTTCCTTGAAACCCCAATTGACAAGGACTGTGAAAAAGGGAAAAAGCAACTCGATGAATTGTATCTGGCATAAATATCATCGAGGCTGTCGTTCGGGGATAACTACTTGTCCGACCGCCAGAGGTCTTCCGGTGGCTTGGGCTTGGAGATTGTTCCTGCGGCCTTTTTCTCTTGCCTGTGCTCGAGCGCCTCTTTGACCTTATCTGCCAGCGCTTTGGCCAGTGGCGTTTCAAGTGTCGCTTCGTGGCCGAAGTGGACGTTCTTGCCGTGCCACCAGTCCTTGTAGAGGCCGTTTTCACCATCCTTGACCACCTGCCACTGGTCACAGACAGCTATCTCGGGGTGTCGTTTGATCACTTCCAGGGCCCACGGGTTGATGTACTTCTCCATGACACCGTGCGTGCGACCGGGGGCACACATGCCCTTCGAGCCTCTATCGACAAGATCACCGGCGAGGGGATGACCCTTGTCCACCGGTGTCGTTGTCACGAAGATCAGTTCGGCGCCGGTGTTCTTCAGCTTGGAAATGACCGCTTCTAAGTTCTTCGGGTAAGAGTCCTTGGAGTTCCCCGTTGTAACCGACGGAAATGGAGTCGCCGATGAACATATAGCGGGCAAGACGCTTGTCTTCATACTGAACTGCCTCACCTACGGGCAGGATCGCCACACGCCTTGCCATTACGATGCCACCTTCCCGATGACCGAACACTTTGGCTTCTGTTGCGTAGGGCTTTATTTCATCCCTACTGATGAGGCCCCACACGAACGGATAGGTGCCCAGTCCGAATGCGACCTTTCTCCCATCGGCAAAAGCATAATATTTCTTGTGTTTGGCGCT
>SMTZ1_10006424_pt1 | contig 11822 bp, 8 predicted proteins | sample DeeMarSWOR136_30_FD_25667 | JGI IMG/M metagenome (IMG submission 25667) | reverse complement strand
GAGATGTGGCCGGAATGGGAGCCGATCTCTTCGAGTCCTACGTCGATTCCATCATCGCAACCATCACCCTGGCAATGATTGCCATGATGCCCAGTATCAAAGGCGGAATGCCTTTAGTCCCAGATGAGAAGGCGGCGTGGTATTTGCCCATGATGGTTGCCTCAGGCGGAATCGTGGCATCCATTATCGGGGCCTTCCTGGTCCGAGTGGGGGATAAACCAGAAATGGAGGCCCTGCTTACGGCGCTTCGTCGTGGTACCTTTTCGGCCTCTATTCTCACCGCCATCTTCTCATACCTGGCTGTCTATTTGCTCAAGGCCGATATAGGAATATTCTATGCCATCTTAGCCGGACTGGTAGCCGGAGTCCTCATAGGGGAGAGCACTAACTATTATACCTCTTATGCCTATTCCCCGACTCGACTTGTCTCGGAGGCATCATTAACGGGGGCTGGGACCACGGTGGTGAGGGGATTCGCCACCGGCCTTATGAGCACTTTTGCCCCCATTATTCTGGTGAGTATCGCCATCCTCGTTGCCCACCATTTCGCGGATGTTTACGGCGTGGCCATTGCCGGTATTGGAATGCTTTCCACGTTGGGAATTACCCTTGCCACCGACGCTTACGGACCAGTGGCTGATAACTCAGGGGGGATCGTTGAAATGTCGGGGCTCCCGGATGAGATCAGGGAGCGAACCGATGCCCTCGATTCGCTGGGAAATACGACGGCGGCAACGGGCAAAGGATTTGCAATCGGCGCAGCGGCACTGACAGCTCTTGCCCTCATGTTATCCTATTGCAACGCCGCGGGCATCAAGGTTTCCGAGATCAGCCTTTTGGATGCCAGAGTACTCGTGGGCCTTTTCATCGGGGCCATGTTGCCCGCTCTGTTCTGCGCCATGACGCTGACGGCCGTCGGTCGGACTTCCTTTGCCATCATTAACGAGGTTCGTCGGCAATTCAGCGAAATTGAGGGATTGATGGAGGGGAAGGCAAAGCCCGAATATGGAAAGTGCGTTGATATCTGCACCAAGGCAGCCCTCAAGGAGATGTTGGTCCCGGGATTGATGACCGTGGTTGCGCCTATTGTCGTCGGATTGATCCTTGGTCCTCTGGCCCTTGGGGGATTTTTGGTGGGGGCCATCGCTAGTGGATTTATCCTGGCTGTCACCATGGCAAACGCTGGGGGGTCTTGGGACAATGCGAAGAAGTGGATAGAGAAGGGAAATTTCGGGGGCAAAGGGTCCGAGGCTCACAAGGCAGGGGTTGTGGGCGATACCGTTGGAGACCCGATGAAGGATACCTCGGGCCCCTCCTTGAATATCATGATTAAACTCATGTCCATCATTGCGCTGGTGTTCGCACCGGTATTGGCGAAATTTCCTGGGCTCCTGTGATATCGGTGGGTTTACTCGCCTCGTTCGATGTCCATGAACAGCTTTCCTTTGCTAAAGATCCTCAAGCCACCGGTGGATTCGGAGATGACGAGGGCGATGGCCTGAGTTACGTTGGTAATCCCCGCCGCTGCCAGATGTCGGCTCCCCAGACCCATGGGCATCTCAATTTTTTCCCCGGAGGCATCGAGGTGCCTTCCGGCGGCCAGGATTACTCCGTCCTCCCTGATGATGAAGGCGCCATCAATGGTTGAAAACTCCTTAACGGTATCTTTAAGCTTGGGATCGAGGATGTTCTTTTCGTCTTCAGGATAGCCCTTGAAGGGATTGATGACCATCTGGTGGGAGAACCTGAGGACCTCTTCGTGATCCCCTAAAACGAAGATGGAGCCCACGGGTCTGCCCTCCCTGCCCTCGGTTGACAGTTCAAGGGCGATATCGAGGACCCTATCGAATACCTCGGGCTTGAAGACCTCGGAAACGACGGGAAGGTCCGTCGTGGATAATATTTCGAGCTCTTTTCCTATCTCCAAGATGATGAGGGTGTCGAGAATACCGAACTTGGAGATTCCCGATAGACAAACCAGCTTATCCCCCCTCTGGATGACCCCGGAGGAGAGGCCTTCTATGACGGCGACCTTTATCTGACTCGTTCGGCTGAGTTCGAATTGGGGAACTTTCACCAGGTTGTTAATGATGGGCAAGGCCTCTTGATAGGTGGATTCGTCTTTGACCACGCCGATGACGTCAGTTTTGGCGGCTTGAGTCATCTTAATGAGGGCCTCGTGATCCTCACAGACATCTACGTAGACCAAAATGGCCTTTGCCTTTGTCCGTTTGGCAATGGTGCAGGCAATTTCCAGCATCATCCTGTTTTCCTTCCTCATTCGCCTCCTCTCTTCCTTGGCCAAATGGATCCTCGATACGCTAAGTCCTTCGGTTCATAAGTTCGGGCCGAATGGGATGAGCATTTGCTCAGATCCTGCTCCAGAAAATACGTCCTTGTATTTGCGAATCGACGCACTACAGTATTTTTCCCCCACATTTTTGTTTCGTACTAATGTGGATTATATTATAATAACTATGCGAAAACAATATATTCCCACCAGGGTCTCCTGAGTTTCTGGAGAACATAGTCGTCCATGAGCGTAATCTGCTGGAGAACTGAGATACCCATCGAGGGTGAGCGAAAGGGAATTTGGGCAACAGACCCCGAAGCATTGGATCGTAGAGACAAGGGAGTTCGCTTAGGAAAAATAGAATTTGCTACTCGTGCCGAAGTCCCAAAAAGTCCATCAGCGAACGTGTGGACTGGAGGATTGAGGCCAAGATAGCTGAAGGGGGTGCACATGGGGTTTCGGTGTGGCATTGTTGGCCTCCCAAATGTGGGAAAGTCCACCATCTTTAACGGGCTGACCTTCGCGGGAGCTGAAGTGGCGGCGTATCGATTTACAACCATCGAGCCCAATATTGGTGTTGTTCCCGTTCCGGACAAACGACTGGGCCAAATCGCCGATCTCATCCATCCCAAAAAGGTGATCCCGACCACATTGGAGTTCCTCGATATTGCTGGATTGGTGAAGGGGGCCAGCAAGGGGGAGGGCCTGGGAAATCAGTTCCTCGGCAACATCCGTAATGTGGACGCAATAGCCCATATCGTTCGGTGTTTCGATAATGAAAATGTCTCCCATGAATATGGTTCCATCGACCCCAAAAGGGATATCGAGGTAGTAGAAACAGAGCTCATATTGGGCGACCTGCAGGTTGTGGAGAAACGTATGGCTAAGGTGGGGAGGTTAGCAAAAGTCGGCGGGAAGAAAGAAGTGGAAGAGTTGGAGACTTATGGTGAGGTTTTGGAGATTCTCAACCGAGGGGGAAAGATCATTGACCTGAGATATGAAGGTAGCAGGAAGGCCATCTTCGACGACCTTTGCCTTCTCATGGCCAAGCCAATTTTCTATGTGGCCAACGTGGATGAAGCTCAGCTCAAAGGAGATGGTCACTATGTTCAGGAGGTGAGGAAACTCGCTGAGGTGCAGGAAAGCCAGGTGGTTGTTATTTGTGGAGATTTGGAATCGGAGATCGCTCAACTGGACGAGGGAGATAGGGATGCGTTTCGGGAGAGTTTGGGCCTTGACACCTCGGGCCTTGATCAATTGATCAAGGTAGGCTATGAGGCGCTGAACCTGATAACCTTTTTCACCACTGTCAGCGATGAATTGAGGGCATGGACGGTGGTAAAAGGCACCCAATCTCCCAAGGCCGCGGGGAAGATTCATTCGGATATGGAAAGGGGCTTTATACGGGCAGAGGTGGTTTCCTTTGAGGATTTCATCCGGTGTGGTTCAGAACATGCGGCCAGGGAAAAAGGCCTTCTCCGTTCGGAAGGGAGGGAGTATGTAGTCCAGGACGGAAATATTATCCACTTCAGGTTCAACGTCTAAATTCTTCTGCCTCAAAGTGGATTGCGTTTCATTCCTCGATTCCATAGCGCTTACGAGGGTAAATTCGCCACGGAGGTGAGGGGAAAGGCGTCATCTCTTTTCCAAGATCAAGACCACGTGATTTTTATTGATGGCCACGAATTCCGCCTCATCGACCAGGCCTCCGGACTTGAGGGAATAAATTTTGGTATCGGTGACGGGGATGAAATGGTAATCTTCCTGATTGAGCATGTCCGTGATGCGGGTATTCGGCAGGAGGTAGACGTTTCCCTCAATCCTGTTTTGAAGGGTCTGGATCTTAACGGGGACTTTTTCCTTCTTGACCCTGGCTTTGTACATCTTCACCTCCCAATCAATGGATTCCCCGGATGGGATATCTCATACGATATCCCTTTTGGTAAAGATTGACTCAAGGGTGTAACCCTCCTTAGCCAGATTTTCCCTTCCCCCCTCTTCCCGGTCGACCAGGGCGAGCACCTGGATCACCTTGAATCCTTGGGCTTTGAGAATATCAAGCACTTTCAATACGGATCCCCCGGTGGTCACCACATCTTCAACGATGGCTACCTTGGCCCCCGGCCTCAAGTTCTTGTCGCCCTCTATCCACAGTGCCTTCCCATGCTTTTTGGGTTCTTTTCGGACAATAAAGGCCGGGATGGGCGCTCCCTCCAAATAGCTTACAACGGATATGGCGGTTGCAATGGGATCTGCACCCAACGTGGGACCGCCCACAGCTTCCACGGGAGTTTTTGATTTTTTGATCATCTCATAGAAAAGCCTTCCCACCAAATATCCCCCTTCCGAATCCAAGGTGGTTTGTCTCCCATCGACATAGAAGCTGCTCTTTTTCCCCGATGTCAGGGTAACTTCCCCTTTCTCATACGATTTCTCCCTGATGATTTCCAAAAGACGTGTCCTCAAGTCCACCTCCTCACCCCCTTCTTCCATCAATTTGATCTGAAGCCATGCGGGTGAGTGCGATGCCACCGCCATGCGGTGTCGATAATCTCCTCCAGTTTTCCATACTGGGGGATCCAGCCCAACCTTTTTCGGATCTTTTCGAAGGATGCAATCAAGACTGGTGGGTCTCCAGGCCTCCGTTCAGACTCCATGACGGGTATCGTCCTTCCCGTCACCTGAGAGGTCGCTTGGATGATCTGATGAACCGAGAAGCCGTTTCCATTTCCCAGGTTAAAAGTATCGCACCCCTCACCTGCATGTAAGGCCTCGAGGGCTAAGATATGAGCATCGGCGATGTCTACGATATGGATGTAATCCCGAATACATGTTCCATCGGGAGTATCATAATCGGTCCCGAAGATAGGAACCTTTTGCCCTTTTCTCAGTAGAGCCTTCAACACGGTAGGGATAAGGTGGGTTTCCGGATGATGATCCTCGCCTATGAGGCCATCGGGATCTGCGCCAGCGGCGTTAAAATACCTCAGAGAAATGTATTGCAGGCCATGGGCTACCTTACAGCTCTCGAGGATTTTCTCGAAGATGAGCTTCGTCTCCCCGTATGGATTTATTGGGAGCGTCGGAGAATCTTCCTCAATGGGAACTCGAGAAGGATTCCCGTACACGGCGGCTGAAGAGGAGAATACCATCTTATTCACCCTACGCTCAACCATTTCACCCAAAAGTTTTAGGCCCTTATTGACGTTATTATTGAAGTACTTCAATGGATCTTTGGTCGAATCGCCTACCAGGCAGTCGGCCGCCATATGGATGACCGAATCGATCTCGTGGCCGGCAAAGACCTCTTTGAGCATTCGTTCATCACCCATATCGCCTTGGATATATGTTCCCCCAACGACGGCTTCCCGATGCCCCGTTTGGAGGTTGTCGAGGACGATGGTCTCGATCCCCCTTTCAAGAAGCCTTTTTACGACATGGCTACCAATATAACCGGCTCCTCCAGTTATTAGAACCTTGCCCACCCTGATTCTCCTGAAAATTAAGCGGTGAAAGACCTTGTTGATTATAATCCATTGAGCTTTTTCCTGTCAACAAGAAGCACTGGCGGTCTTTCCCGGGTTTTGGAGAAATTTATTGTCGCCGAGCCTTAAGAACTTGAGAGGTGCCCCGGCTCATCGGGATTTGACGGCAAGCAAGAGGGATAAAGGCTCACGCTTCGGTCTCAGGGTCAAAGAATCGCGGCAAAGTGTGGGAATCCTCCTTCTTCCCAAAGGTCTTCCGGAGAAAGATGAGGGCTTGTTGGCGATCTCCTATTTCTCCCCGTATCTGTTTTTCCCGAACATACTGAAGGATGTGGCCCACCACAGGGCCGGATTCATACCCCAGCGTCATTACGTCCCCTCCCGTGATGAGGGTAGGGGGGCTCATGATCTCTCCCCCCTTGCAGAGGGCTTTGATTCGATGACAAAGTCGAACCAATTTTTGGTCCTGACGGGATATCCCATTGTCCACGCTTGCCCGTTGATCCAAGAGGGAGAAGATGATCAGCAGCCTCACGGGAATCCCCACGTGATGGATAAATTGCCTCAGGTCCTTTTGGCCCACCGTCGATCGGGAGAGCTTCAATAAATTCGCATGATGATCCATTAGCTTCTGTACCAGTTCCTTGAAGCGATTTGAAAATTTCATCCTGGTCATTATCTCATAGGCCAAATGGGAAGAAGATTCCTGGGGAATGGACTTTTCCCTGGCCCATTGGTTTCCCGTAACCCGGATTCTTCCCATTCCGGCAAATAGGGCGACATAGGAGAGGATAAGCATTTCCTCCGTATGTATGGGCAAATCCCCTTCCCATCCATTCCATTGGCCGAGGCACCTGAAGAATCGTAGGCATTGGGAAAAGGCATCCAACCGGAACAGATCCATCGGTTTCAGCCCACCCGGTATTTGGAGTTCGGGGAAAATCTCTGGGAGTAGACCGAGGGCGGCCAATTCCCTCATACCCAAGAAAGGTTTTGGGGAGAGGAGAATCCTGTCCATTTCCATCTTTATCCTCTCCACGGAGATGCCTCTTACCAGGCCGGACTTTCGACGAATAACTCCCCTCGTCTTCTCATCCAATCGAAACCCCTCGAGGATACAGAGGTATCGAACCCCCCTGATCATCCGAAGGGGATCTCGGCTGAACCCCTCCGACGATACCATACGAATGATCTTTTTATCGACGTCTTCCTCGGATTCCGGATGGAAGTAAAATCGATGGTCACGCAGGGAGTAGGCCATTGCGTTGATGGTGAAGTCCCTTTTATTGAGGTCCTCTTGGATTGTGGATCCATCTATCGAATTGAAATCGAGGATCTCATCCCCCGTTAGGATTCGGTAAACCCTCTGTTTCTCATCCTTTCCCATGGAGAAGAGATGGCCTTTGAGCTCTTGAGAGAGCTTGTGAACAAAGGTCATATCCCTTTGGTGAAGGACGAAATCATAATCCTGACGGCCCCTGCCGAGGGTCAGGTCTCGAATGGTGCCACCAACCAGGTAGACCTCTGCCCTTTCCCTTTTTGCGATAGAGGCAAGGGCCATTAGTACTCGATCCCCATGGATTCTTTGGATTACTTCTTGGAGTTTGTGCATAGCACGTATCGAGTTGAAAAATGAGGTGCTTTGTGATAGGAATTTTAATGATCAGATTAAGCCAAAGCGGATCGATTGTCAACGGAGCGCCGCTGCGCAGGCCCTTTTAGGTGTTGGAGAATTCTCCTCGGGCGGAGAGTTTCAAGAGGTGAGGTCTTTCGCTGCAACGGGAAGTCCCTTGCCATGGGATAGGTTACCAAAATTCCCTTGGGTTGCTACAGTGGACGGGGGAAGGAGAATCGGTTGAGACTGCTGAAGGTGAGGGAGCAGTTAGAGGCGCGGGAACAGAAGCTTCTTTCACCTTTCGCCACTTTGAGCAGTAACAGTAAAGGTCGGATTGTCCAAGATGAGGAGTGCGATATCCGTCCTGCCTTTCAGCATGACCGGGATCGGATCATCCATTCCAAGGCTTTCCGCCGTTTGAAGCACAAAACCCAAGTATTCTTGGCCCCGACCGGGGATCACTATCGCACCCGTTTAACCCATACCCTTGAAGTTTCTCAAATTGCCAGGACGATCTCCAAATCCCTCCGACTCAATGAGGATTTGACCGAGGCCATTGCCCTCGGGCATGATCTGGGACACACACCCTTCGGCCATGCTGGTGAGGAGGTTCTTGACAGGCTCGTTCCGGGAGGTTTCCATCACGCAGAACAGAGCTTGAGGGTAGTGGATGTACTGGAACGGGATGGCATGGGATTGAATTTAACACTTGAAGTTAGAGATGGGATTTTGAGGCATTCGAAGGGGAAGGGCGAGATCATATGTGAAGATCTATCCGAGATGCCAGTAACCCCAGAGGGGCAGGTTGTTCGGATCGCCGATATCATTGCCTATATCAATCACGATATCGACGATGCCCTTCGGGGAGGGATCATTAAGGATGAAGATATTCCCGATAGCTGTTCTCGGATTTTGGGATACACCCACTCCCAACGGATCAATACCATGGTGGTCGACCTCATTGCCTGCACGCTGGAGAAATCACGCTTTGAACTCTGTCTCTCGGAGGAAATCTCGGAGGCAATGGTTACACTGCGGGATTTCCTTTACGATCGGGTATACGATGTGGACAAGGTCCACGGGGATTTCATCAAGTCGTCAAAGATCGTAGGGGAACTTTATCATTATTTCATCGAAAACGAAGAGAATTTCCTGAGGGAGATAGTCAAGGAGGAACTCTACGATGCCTTGGAACTCTGCGTGAGTGATTTCATCGCAGGCATGACGGATCGGTATGCCTTTAAACTGTACGAGAAGATTTTCCTTCCCCTTCCCTGGATAATTTTTTGAAACCCTCCCTGTGCCCCTCCTCATGTCACCGTTAGCTCTGTCTCTCCCAGCAACCTGAGTTTGAGATGAAAGCACTCTCTCACTGTGGTTTCACTACCTTATATATGGAGTATTTTTGGAACCTGTTTATTATATAGGGATTCAGAGTCTTTGCCACAACGGACCCAGGGCCATGGGAAACCGGAGGGAAGACTGGAATGACTAAATACCGGGGTATTGGAAAAATGGAATGATGGAATAGTAGGTATCAAAACCGGAATACTGGAATAATGGAATGATGGAACATTGGGTATCAAAAACAGACAAGATGTCAACGATCAAACCACCCAAACCGAATAAACTGAGCAAACTCAGGAGACTTCCAGTCCCGAGAGCTTGACATTCCCTTAATCTGTGAGATACTTGTTATAAATTTAGATGTTCCCTCAACTTTTTCCACCCCAGCCAAGGAGGGTTTATCATGGCAAGGGAGATTCTCATTGCCGATGGTAACAAGGCAGCTCATAAGGCCTTCGAAGAGATCTTCAAGGAAACCGATTACAATCTCATCTTTTCCGAAAACGGCGAAGATGCCCTCCTGAAGATGAAATTGTCCGAACCGGCCCTCGTCATTGCCGATGTCACCATGCCCGATAAGAATGGGAAAGAACTCTGCGAGATGCTTAAAGGAGACCCTAATCTGAATAAAATCCCCTTTGTGCTTTTGGGAGGCCCTTTCGATGAGGATATCGAAGAGGAAAAGAAACAGGTGAGGGCCAATGGGGCCATAACGAAACCCCTGCAGAGGGAACCTATTCTAAAACTGGTGGATGGATTGCTGATGTCTCGACCAGTTGAGGAGACAAGGGAGGTTAAGGAGGAGATCTTGGAGTTGCAACCCATGGCGGAGGTGACCGAAGCGGTGAGTCCCCAGGGAGAGGAGGAGATCATTGACCTCTTGGATATCATCGAGGAACCGGTGGCCAAAGCTGAAGAAGCTCCTGCTGAAGTTCCCGGAGAAGCTATGAAAGGTATAGAAACGCGGGAATCGGAGGGAGGAGGACTTGAGGAGGAGAGTGCCCTTGCCGATCTCGAGTTAGCGGAGGATATGGAATTCCCAAAGGTCGAGGAAGCAATCCAAACCCCGGAAATGGAAGGGCCCGCTCCGGAGCCTTGGGTCCCTGAGGAGGTGGATGTCAAGACGGAAGGTGAGATTTCCCTCGGAGAGGGTGTTGGCAAGGTCAGTGGCACTGAAGAACAATATCCGAGTCCACCGCAGGGGACTTTTGAACCTGAAATAGGAGGATTCGGCGCTGAAGAGAGTACGGAGGAGGTTCCCACCGAGGAAATGGGAGAATTGCTCCAGGATATCCTGAAGGGGAAGGGCTTGGAAGAGGCCTTTGCGGAGGCGGGGGAACAGCCGCCACTCGAGGAGAGCTCTGAACCTGCAAGAGGGGAACTTGGAGCTGAAGAGAGTGTGGAGGAGCTTCCCACCGAGGGAATGGGAGAATTGCCCCAGGATATCCTGAAGGGGAAGGGCTTAGAGGAGGCCCTGGCGGAGGAGATCGAGGAATTACCGGAGGATTTCCTCGGAGAGGAGGAGCCAAAAGAGACCCCCAGGGAATTGGAGGATACCCCGGATGAGGGAAAGGCGGAGATAGAGGGATTGGAAGAGCTGGGGAAGGAAACTGGAGTGCCGAGGGAGGAAGAGAGAGCCCTGGAAGAGGTATTAACGGAACTGCCTGGGGAGGTGGTTAAAGAGGGAGAATTGGAAGAGCTTCCCGGAGGAGATGTATCCATAGAGGAACGTGAAGGATTAGAGGAGTTGGGGAAAAAGACTGATGTAGTGAGGGAGGAAGAGGGAGCTCTGGAAGAGGCATTAAAGGAATTACATCGGGAGGTCCCTGAAGAAGGTAAGGCGGAAGAGCTTCCCGGAGGAGATGTATCCATAGAGGAACTTGGAGGATTAGAGGAGTTGGGGGAAAAAACTGATGTGGTGAAGGATGAAGAGGGGGCCTTGGAAAAGGTATTAAAGGAATTGCCTGGGGAGACCCTTAAAGAGGGAGAATTGGAAGAACTCCCCGGAGAACAGTTGCCCGGGGAGGAGCTGGAGGGGCTACCCCAAGAGGTTTCTCATGAGATCGATTTGGAGGGCTTAGCCGAGAAGGTCTTGAATGAAGAAGATCTGCAAGCTTTTGGCGAAAAAGGTTTGGAGAAAGAGGGACTGGGGGAGTTTTATGAGGAGGTTTTCAAGGAGGGGGAACTGGAAAAGATAGCCGAGGAGGTTACGAGGGACCAGGAGAAGGAGGAAATTCCGGAAGGTGCTTTAGCGGAGGCTATCGAGGAATTCACCGGGGAAGCGGTGAGAAGGGAAGAGGAAACGGGGCTTCAACCCTCTCCAGGGAGACCGGTGCCAGAGACGATCTCCGGAGCGATCAAGGAATTGGTGGACGGCATGAGCGCAAAAATCCTGCCTCAATTGACAGAGGCCATTGCCGCCGCCGCTTCCGAGAGGATCGAAAAAACGGTCCAGAAAATAGTGCCTAAAATGGCAGAAGAGGCCATTCAGAAGGAGATACAGAGGTTGGAAAAAATCAAGAAGGAAGAGGACTTTGATATATAGGCCAGTTAACGTTGCCGGGGCGGGAGCTTGCTATGGATGCACAGACCTTGAGTAAGGCCTATGAACCGAGTGGTGTAGAGGAGAAGTGGTATGCATTCTGGATGGAAGGAGGTTTCTTCAGAGCAGATTCACATTCAACCAAACCCCAGTACTCAATCGTCATCCCGCCGCCGAATGTGACCGGCTCCCTCCATATGGGCCATGCCCTCAATAATACCCTTCAGGACATTTTAATCCGTTTTAAGCGTATGCAGGGCTTCAACACCCTGTGGATGCCGGGAACCGACCATGCGGGGATTGCCACCCAGAACGTGGTCGAAAGAAAGCTGGCCGAAGAGGGTGTTGATCGGCACAGCTTGGGCAGGGAGAAGTTCATCCAGCGAGTATGGCAGTGGAAGGAGGAGTATGGAGGAGTAATCACGAAACAACTGAAAAAGTTGGGGGCTTCGTGCGATTGGGATCGGGAACGGTTTACCATGGATGAGGGTCTATCAGAGGCGGTCAGGGAAGTCTTCGTGAGGTTATACAACGAGGGCC
>SMTZ1_10006422_pt1 | contig 11823 bp, 7 predicted proteins | sample DeeMarSWOR136_30_FD_25667 | JGI IMG/M metagenome (IMG submission 25667) | reverse complement strand
ATTCAAGATGACGTGGGGATATTTTTCAACTTCAGAGCAGACCGTGCCAGACAGCTTTCCCGAGCCTTGACCCAGGAAAAATTCACCGAGTTTGAACGCCCCAACAACCTGACCATTCCTCTGGTCAGCATGACCCTGCATGATGTGAATCTAAACTCCAGGGTTGCCTTTCCCCAGGTCAAACTGAAAAATATACTGGGTCAGGTGTTATCTGAAAACAATCTTCCCCAACTGAGAATAGCCGAGACCGAAAAATACGCGCACGTTACCTTCTTCTTTAATGGAGGAGAGGAGAGATGTTTTGAGGGCGAGGAAAGAATACTCATCTCCTCCCCCAAGGTTGCCACCTATGATCTGAAGCCAGAGATGAGCGCCTACGAGGTGACAGAGAGGGTAATAAAGGAGATAAAATCAAAAAAGTTCGAGGTGATCGTTTTAAACTACGCAAACTGTGATATGGTGGGGCATACCGGAGTTCTGCAGGCGGCAATAAAAGCAGTTGAGGCAGTTGACAGGTGTGTGGGCCAGGTAGTTTCCGCAGCAAAAGAGGTTGGAGGGACTTGTATGGTCACATCAGATCACGGAAACGCTGAGAAGATGATCGATCCACAAGCCAAAGAGGTTTTTACTGCCCATACCACCGGTCCAGTACCCTTTGTTTTAGTAGACGATAATAATAAAGGAAAATTGCGTTCCGGAGGAATCCTGGCAGATGTGGCACCCACTATTCTCTCCTATCTGAAAATAGAAAAACCGGATGAGATGGAAGGAAAAACACTGAGAACCTGAAAACCCCATCTTTTGAAACCAAGAAGGAATCCTGTTTTAACAAAATAGTAAACTTACGCAATGCAAAACAAAGTACTATTCATTTTTTAAAATTCCCTTCACATCTTCTATGAATAATTGCATATTAGCTTAATGCGAAGAAGAGCATACATTTTCGTACTTATCTCCTCACTTCTGTTCAGCCTGACCTTTCCCCCTTTTCCTTTAGGTTTTTTAGCCTATTTCTCCTTGGTATTCTTATTCTTCGCTCTGGAAAGACAGAAAGATTGGGATGTCTTCAAACTGGGCTACCTCTGGGGACTTCTCACCAACTCACTGCTTTTGTTCTGGATAGCCTACGCTGCTCCCATCGCCATCCTGGGTGCAATCGGAGCGATTCTGGTTTTGTCCCTATACCCTGCTTTGCTATTTTGGCTCTTTAATCAGATCCAGAAAAGACTTGGATTAAAGGCTATCTTTTTTCTACCCTTTTTATGGGTGGGAATGGAATATCTCAGGTCTTTAGGGGAGATAGGTTTTCCCTGGCTCAATTTGGCCTACACCCAGACCTATTATCTGGAATTGATTCAGTATGCCAGTTTCACTGGAGTCTGGGGGGTTTCATTCTGGGTGATTCTATTGAACGTCTTGGTCTTCCTGGTGATAAAAAACTTCCAGAGTCTGAGAAAGGTCTTCTTGTTGGCTGGTATCTTTGTGATATTATTGATCCTCCCTTATATCCATGGAAAAAGTGTAATTCCCGAGCAAAAGCAGAAAAAAGATGTGAGGGTTGCGCTGCTGCAGGGTAATATTCCTCCGGATGTGAAATGGCATCCGGACTCTCTGGATTACAATTTCGAGGTCTATGCCGGAATGTCAAAGGCGGCTGCTTCAGAAGGAGTTGATCTAATTGTCTGGCCCGAGACTGCCAGCCCTTGCTATTTGACCCATGAGCCTTTATATTTTGACTGGGTTCAGTCTTTGGCTGAGAGCCTGAATATTCATCTCCTTGTGGGAAGCAATGAATATAAGATATTGGGAGATCAAAGCTATGTTTATTACAATTCAGCCTTGTTCTTTCGCCCTGGTGCTAATTTCCCTGACTCATACTATAAATTGCAGCTGGTGCCGTTCAGCGAAAGAATTCCTTTCAGGGATAAGGTTCACATCGTGGACAAGATCCAGTTGGGAACTGCCGATTTTTCGCCCGGACAGGAACTTGTCATCTTCGATCATCCCAAAGGCAGATTTGCCACGCTCATCTGCTTCGAGATAGCCTTTCCCAATTTGGTGCGGGAATTCGTAGAAAGAGGAGCAGAATTTTTGATAAATATTACCAATGACGCCTGGTTCGGAAAAACCCATGGACCTTTTCAGCATACTCGTATGGTGATATTTAGAGCCATTGAGAATAGAGTCAGTATCGCTCGCTGCGCCAACACCGGAATCTCCATGTTTGTAGATCCCTACGGAAGAACCTCTGGTGTATCTCCGATTTTTGTGCGGAAAAATGTGGTGGGAGAAATATCCTTGAAAAATAGAAAAACTTTTTATACTGTAAATGGTAACTGGTTTGCCCTGGGTTGTTCTTTTTTCAGTTTGGGAATTTTAGGGCTGTCTTTTTTGCTGAGAAAATCTTAATTTATATCCATGATCAGAAGAATAAGCTTTTTGATTTTCATTTTCGTCTCTTTTCTAAGGTTGACCCAGGCCTCAGAGTGGCAGACTTTCACCAATATGAACTATGTCTGGGAAATTCTTTATGAGGAGGAAAAGCTGTGGTGTGCCACCACTGGCGGAGCTATGATATTTGATCTCGCGCATGAATCGGTAACAAGATTCACCAATGCTGACGGGCTGGGCGGCAATGAACTTCTATCTATTGCCAGAGATTCCTTAGGAAATATCTGGTTTGGCGCTCGAAATGGAACTCTTACAAAATATCAGTTAGATGCCGACTCCTGGAGAGTTTACATCATTGAAAAGGACAAAAAAAGACTCAAAGTCAGAGATATAATTGCAGATTCGGAAAGGTTATGGATCGCCTCATCTGGAGTAGTGAGTCTGTTTTTAATTGAAAAAAACCAGGGAGAGATAAAAGAGACCTATCAGGGATTCGGGGATATTCGGCCCGACTCGGTAAACTGCATAACCTTGGGTGAAGGAAGAGTCTGGGTAGGAACAGATAAGGGGATGGCCTTTGCTGAAAAGGATGATCCCAGAGTCAATCTTCAGGACCCCACCTCCTGGTCCTCTTTCTCCGAAGCCAATTCAGCAGGATTAACTAACGATTTTATAAGAAGCTTGGGGTATTTTCAGGATACCCTCTATTTGGGGACCGAGGACGGCGTATTCAGATTCATTGAAGAGGATTCTTCTTTCCAATATCTGGGGTTGGCTGGTCTGAAAATTAACGATCTCAAGTTTCTAAATCAGGATCTGACCGCGGCTACCAATAACGGAGTACATATTTATAATGGGAATAGCTGGTCGGTTATTCCTCGGGAGGGAATGTCGACCCGATGGGTGAACTCCTTGGAACTGGATAGGTCAGGGAATCTCTGGGCTGGAACAGGGAGTAAGGGACTTTCTGCCTATGATAATGAAGAGTGGTCAAATTATCTGATCAATGGACCGTCAGGGAATACCTTCTCAGGTTTAGCCAGAGATACAGAGGGAAAAATCTGGTGTGCCAATTTCCGGGATGGTGCCTCTTCTTTTGACGGGCAAATTTGGATCACGTACAGGGAAATTATGGATTCTGTCTCCTCAGGTTCTATAGGTCTCATCTTGTCAGCAGCAGCAGACTCCAAGAACAATGTCTGGTTTGGAAGTTGGGGTGGAGGACTCTTCCGGAAGGATAACTCCAACACATGGGTAAGGTATGATACCTCTAATAGCCCATTTGGTCAGGTGCAGGAGGAGGGGCACTATCTGGTGGTGAATAGCATATCCGTCGATGGACAGGGCAACAGATGGTTTGCCAATCGGGAGGCCTTTGACGGGACAAGGCTTGTAGTTTTAGATAGTGAGGAAGAGTGGAATATCTTTACCTCAGAGGATGGTCTTTTGGACAGTCTCATCAACCGGATTCTGGTTAAAGATGACCATCTTTGGGGGTGTTTTCAAGGGCTGGGATTGTGCGACTATGATTACAACGGAACCATCTCCTACAAGGGTGACGATGATCTGGAATGTTATGGGATCTCAGATGATCTAACAGGTGAGGTCAAATGTGTAAACATAGATAGAAGAGGTACCCTCTGGGCCGGTACAAATGAGGGGCTCTTCAGGTTTAACTCTTTCGATCGGGTCTTCGAAAAGGTACCTTTACCCTCAGGGATAGGTCCGCAAGTCAACTTCATTGCGGTAGACCAACTGAATAATAAATGGATCGCCACCATCAATGGATTGGGGATTCTAAATGATTTAGGATCCTTCACCGATTCACTCACCACAGATAACAGTAAATTGTGTCATGATCTGATCTGGTCCCTTATCATAGATGAGGAAAAAGGTGAGGTCTGGATAGGAACGGAGAACGGGTTATCCCGCTTTAAATACCCTGGGGTGTCCCCGATAAGGCTATCAGAGGTTGTATCTTATCCTAATCCAGTGGTCATCAAAACGGGTGAGGAGAAAGTCAGTTTTTCTATTCCCCCATATGGATCGAAGATCAAAATCTTCACCACAGCCGGTGAATATATAAATGAGATCACTTCTGAACATAACTGGAAATGGGACCTAAAGAATAGATGGGGAAAGCTGGTCTCAAGCGGGATCTATCTCTTCCTGGTTTACGATGAGGAGGGGAATAGCTGGGTAGGGAAAATGGCGGTGATCAGAGAGTGATTCCTTATGCAGCTGGAAATCAAAAAAATCAATAATCTGGATGAGAATAAATGGAATAGACTTCTGAAAGATTCCCCTCAGAGCACAATTTATCACACCAAAGCCTGGGCAGAAGTATGGGAGAAAAGTTTTACCGGATCCGATTCCTTTTTCATAATCTCAGTTGATGAAAAAGGTGATTATTTGGCTGGATTACCCTTGTGGAGGAGGAAAAAATTTGGATTGTCAACCCTTTTCTCCATGCCCTTTGGAACCTATGGAGGGGTAATCACGAAAAAAGACGTGGACAAAAAGATCATTTTCTCTCTTTTTGAAAAGCTGGAGGGAATAGTAAGAAAAGGAAATGTCATCAAAACCCAGTTAGTCGATTTCTTTTCCACTCATAATCACCTCTCCACTCTGGGTTATTCTTCCCAAAGATTCTGCACACACCTCCTCTCTTTGGACCAATTGGATGAGGATGATTATCTAAAAGGTTTCACCCAGAAAAGAAGGGAGAAGATCAGACAATCACAGAGAAGAGGAGCAAAGGTTCAGGACATCCGTTCTCTGGAGGACGTAAAGGAATGCTATAAACTTTTAATGGAGACTTATCATAGACATATGGTGAAGCCCCTCAAGTATCCCCTCAGATTCTTCGAGAACATCTTCTCTATTATGGGAAAAGAGAATCTTTTGAAGTGGGTTATCGTGATGAAAAATGAGAAGATAATCGCCAGTCTGATAAATCTCGCCTTTAAAGACACAGTCTACGCCTGGAAGGGCGCCTCTGCTTCCGGGGAGCTGGAATCAAGACCAAACGATGCCAAATACCTCAACAGCATCCTCTGGGCTAAAAAAAACGGCTTTAAACTCTTTAATTTTGGCACTACTCCGGAAGGAGTAGAAGGGATGATAAAATTCAAGGAGTCCTGGGGAGCGAAAAAGAAAGAATATCTTATATATGAGAAGAAAAAAAGAGTTGGAAAACTTCTGGAAAGAATAAGAAGGACCTCATAGGAGGTCTACTTACCTGACCCTGTGAGGAATCCTTTGAATACAAAAACCAGGAGATTATCCGAATGAAGATCTGCTTTTTGGCAGATGGAACGAGTCATCACACGCAAAGATGGGTTGATTATTTCGCTAAAAAAGGTCATCAATGTCATCTGATCTCCCTGGAAAAGGATATCAAAACTAAAGCCACAGAGCATATTTTAAAATCATACTGCCCCATCAATGCCTTGAAATACATACTTGTGGTTCCCAGGATCAAAAGAATCTTAAAAGAGATAGCCCCTGATATTTTGAATGCTCATTTCGCATCAGCTTACGGCTTTACAGGAGCTTTAACCAAATTCAGACCACTTATCGTATCCTGCTGGGGCTCGGATATCCTGATCTCCCCCAAAAAAACTTTTCTGCATAAGCTCAGAGTAAAGTGGGCTTTGAAAAAAGCAGATCTTGTAACCTCAGATGGTGAGGATCTGTCTAATGTCATAGAAGAACTGGGAGCAATAAGAGAGAGGATAGTCAACTCACCCATGGGAATTGATCCAGAAATTTTGAAAGAAAAGGAGAGAGGAAAATCAGCCGGAGAAAAGATTACAATCTTAAGCGCAAGAAAATTAGAACCTTTATATGATCAAAAGACCCTAATTCTGGCAGCTTCAGAAGTAATGAAAAGTCAAAAAGAAAAGGTAAGATTCATAATTCTGGGAAAAGGTTCCCAAAAGGAAAAACTGATTGAATTATCCCAAAATTTGGGTATAAATAAATCTTTGGAGTTTAAAGGTTTTGTGCCCAGGCAGGAATTCTGGGATTATTTTAAAAAGGCTGACATTTATATTTCCACGTCTTTGTCGGACAGCACCTCGGTGGCTTTGCTTGAAGCCATGGCTTCAGGGCTTATTCCCATTGTGACGGACATTCCAGGAAATCGGGAGTGGATAAAAGAAAGCCAGAACGGATTTTTGTTTCCTCCCAAGGATTACAGGGCCTTAGCAGAAAAGATCACTTTTTCAATTGAAAATTTTGATGAGATGGATAAGATCAGACAAAGCAATCTCGCCATAATAAAGAAAAAAGCCTTGTGGGAAGATAATATGAGAGAAATTGAAAAGAGATTTTCGGAACTGACTAAAAGCTATTAAAAAGAATGTCTAAAAAGAAGGTCTTGGTCATAGCTTATTATTTTCCCCCTATGGGGATGGGAGGGGTGCAAAGGGTATCCAAGTTCGTCAAGTATCTTCCCGGATTTGGCTGGCAGCCAGTGGTTTTAACAGTAAAGGACGTGGAGTATCTCTGCCACGATCCCTCTCTAACAGAAGAGATTCCGAAAGATATTCAGATCCATGCTTCGGGTTCCTTTGATCCTCTAAGAATTCTTTTTTTAATAAAAGAGCTTTTTGGAACAAAAGATAAAAAAACAAAGAAAGGATCACAGCTACACACTCAGGGTAAATCAAGAGCTTTGTCCTGGTTTCTCTTTCCTGACAATAAGATCGGCTGGCTGCCCTGGGCACTGGCTAAGGGATTTTTTTTATGCAGAAGGGAAAGAATCGATCTTATTTTTTCTACATCTCCACCTCCCACTTCTCACCTGATCGGATTTTTCTTGAAGCTTTTCACTAAACTCAATTGGATCGCAGATTTCAGAGACTTGTGGGTTGGCTATCAATTCGAATATCTTCCCACCGTTCTTCATCGATGGCTCAAACATAAAGCTCAAAGGATGATCTTGAGAAGTGCAGATGCAGTGGTCACAGATAACGAAAAAAAAGCAGAACAGATGAGAAATATTGGCAGGATCAAAAGATTAGAGACCATTCCCCAGGGATATGATCCTGAAGACTTAAAAACTTCTCCTGAGAAGAAGTCAGATACTTTTAAAATTTTCTATTCAGGAACCTTCAGCCCTGACTGTAATCCTGAGCCATTCTTTTCGGCTCTTTCAGATCTCATAAAAGAAAATTTAATCCTCAAGGAAAAGGTCAAAGTTGTTCATATCGGCCTCTCTTTGGGTTTGGATCTTGACCCATTGCTCAATAAATATGAGCTATCAGAGATTGTTGAGAGAAGAGGTTATCTACCTCATAAGGAGGCTTTGAGCTCTTTGAGCCAAGCAGATTTGTTTTTACTGATCATTTCCTCGTTAAAAGGCAGGGAGATGATATCTTCTGGCAAAATTTTTGAGTACATGGCAGTCAGAAGGCCAATTCTGGCTGTGGTTCCGCCCAAAGGGGCTGCGGCTCAAATTATTGAACAATTCAATGCCGGCAAGGTGACATCACCTGAGGATATCCCGGAAATCAAGGAGACTTTGTTTCATTTCTATAGGAAATTAGAGAAAAAAAAGATAACCTCTGAAATTAAGACTGATGATTTGAAGTCTTTCGAAAGAAAATACCTCACTTCCAGATTGGCAAAGCTTTTCGAGCAGTTTTCCAAACGGGATAAAGGGAGATGCTGAAGCAGAACAATTCAACTTTTTTTCTATTAATCTTAAGTGCTCAGATCCTTCTGCTTTTCCTCTTTGCATTTTTCAGATACATAGATGCAGATGAGGGGCTTTATCTTATGGCAGCTCACCAGGTCTGGCAAGGTGAATTTCCTTATCTTGACTTCTTTTATGTGCAGATGCCGCTTTTACCTTATCTCTATTCTTTTATTTCCCACTCGGGCTTTGACTCTCTTTTTGAAGGACGGGCTATCTCCATGCTATTAACTCTGTTTATGGGATTACTTCTGTTTTCGTTTTCGAAAAAAATGACGGGGGACACAAAAATACCTCTTTTCCTGTTTTTCCTTTTCAGTTTTAACGGACTGATTCTAACCTGGAACTCTGTGGTGAAAACATATGCCTTCTCGAATCTTTTTGCTTTCCTCTCATTTATTTTTTACTCCAGAGTTTTTCTATGCGCAAAAATAAGAAGTGTTGATTTCTTTTTATCCGGGATCTTCATTGGACTGGCTTTAAACTGCCGCTCTGTCTTTTTTTTGATCTTTTTAGCTCAGGCAGTGATGATCCTGCTTCTCTTTAAATCCCGACTTTTTAGCCTGGCTCGATTTTTGGCTGGAGCAATTTCCTCATCTCTTCTTTCGTTATATTTGTTTTTGAAGAATCCGGATTCATTTGTTTTTAACAACTTCACCTACCACCAGCTCTGGGGAAAAGAGATAATCCAGATGGGATTATTGGGTAAGATTTACACCTTTGCTAAATTTTTGTTCTATCCCCAAAATCTACTAATCATGATTTTGGCTACTCTAACTATTTTGTTTTTAGCAACAAAGAAAGGAGATAAAAAAAGCATTTTGGAGAAAGACAGAGTTTACCTAACAGCTTTTGTTTTCAGTGTTATAATTCTGGTTGGGTATTTTCTGGCAACCCCTACTCAGCTGCAATACTATCATCAGGCATTACCCTATCTTCTGGTCCTTTCGATTCCAGGTTTAAGTAGATTGAAGGATTTTTCTGCAAAAAGAAAATTCATTCTTTGCGGAATTTGTGCTTTTTATTTATTATGCCTGATCCCTTATTTGCTCATATTTATTTTCACAATCAGAGAAAAGGATAAGGACTTCAGAATAGATCAGGTTAGAAAAGTAGTTGAAGTAGTAAAAGAAAACTCGACTGAAAAAGAGATGATTCTGACAGATTGGCCTGGATATGCTGTCTTAGCCAAAAGAATCGTGGTTCAGGGGACGGAAACCTGCGGGCAGGACGTATCACATCTTTTGACAGAAGAGCAATGGAAACGCTTCAAGATTATTGACAAGGGAAAAATGAAAGATATAATCGAGAATAAAAAAGTACGTCTGATTGTTATGGGTTTCGGAACATACAGGTATTTGAATGATCTTATCAGGGAAAATTACTATCTACTAAAGAAGACCGGGGGGGCTGAAGTTTTTATGAAGAGGTAAAATGGATGTCTCAATTATCATAGTTACCTGGAACAGTTCCAGCCTCATAGGGGAGTGCCTGGATTCTATTTATTCTCACAAGGGCAAACTGAAGTTTGAAATTCTGGTGGTAGATAATAACTCTCAGGATGCTACCAGGGATATAATCCGGGAGTTTTATCCTCAGGTTCTTTTTATCGAAAACAAAGAGAACTTGGGCTATGCCAGAGCAAATAATCAGGGAATCGAATGCTCCGTGGGCAAATATGTTTTGCTTTTGAACCCTGATGTCAGCTTATTAGATAATGCCTTACTTGATCTTTTTTTGTATATGGAAAAGCATCCTGAGGCAGGGGCAATAGGACCGCAGCTTTTGAATCCGGATGGAACCATACAACCCTCCTGCCGGGAGTTTCCCGGCTTTTTAACTCTCATCTACGATGTTCTGGGTCTATCATTTCTTTTCCCAAAAAGCAAATTCTTTGCCAGTTGGAGGATGGGGTATTTTGATCATGATTCTTCAAGGGAGGTGGATCAGCCCATGGGTTCGGCTTTGATGCTGCGCAGGAGAGCATTAAAACAGATAGGATTGATGGATGAGGAGTTCTTTATGTTTTTCAACGACGTTGATCTGTGCTACCGGTTGAAAAAGGCAAACTGGAAAATATATTTTTATCCGGAAGCCAGAGCCTACCATCTTTTGGGTGCTTCAACCAAAAGAGTTAAATCCAGAATGATCTATCTGTCTCACCGGGGATATTACAAGTTCTTAAAGAAACATCGAACAAAAAAAATGGATCAAATCCTTCTTATCCCCTTTTTGGTTCTGCTTTACATTGGGGTTGTGATAAGAATAATCGCTTTGAAAATAAAAAATCTATTTAAATCTTCAGAATAATCTAAAATTCAGATAGTAATCAAGGAGGGGCAATTTATCGTTTTCCGCTTAGTTCCATCAGAAGATTTCTGACGAAATCAGGTATCATAAAGAGCAAAGAATATAGTTTAAGAAGATAACTGGGAAGATTGAATTTCAAGATTCGGGTGGGCCATTTTAGCTCATTTTTCTCGCAGACCACGGGATATTCCACCTGAAACGCATCTGATTTAATACTTTTGGGATTCATTGCACCGATAGGGCTTTGTTCCAATTGTTCCGTCTGACCATTCTCTATGATTGTATCAATTGCCTTTGATGCCGTCAGGCTTTCATCTACTCTCTTCTTTATCTTTTGAAATTTTTGTGAGGATATAATCCCATGGTTGAACTTTGTCTGGTTCAGTTCCAAAGCTGCTTTATAAGTGGTCTCGACGATCTGATCCCGGTTCATCCACTGGGTCTGATAATTCAGCATATATTTCCAGCTGGGAGAAGTCATTGCTTTCACGTGTTCTCTTAAAGTCTTGTAAAATATCTCATACCCAAAATCAGATGGATTCTCAAAAATAGAGCTCCCAGGATCAATAAAAGGAGCCAAAGGGGAAATATGAGGGTAAAGAAAAGGTCTTTGATTGAATTTATTTAAAAGATGATCGCAATATTTCACAGTATCCAATACAGCCTCCGGGGTCTGCTCTGAAAGGCCGATCATAAAGAATAGATCTAACTTATTGCATCCAGAACTAGAAGCAGCAGAGATAGCCTCTTCCAATCTATTATTATCAAACTGTGCTCTGAAAAATCGCCGCACAGTCTTGTTCTGATCTTCAGGGGAAAGCTGAATGTTGAAATGTTTTACATGGTTGCCTATTTTTTCTATGAAATCTGGTGAGGGCATCTCAAAGAACTCAAAGACCAGATGGTTTTCGACTTTTTCCTTTTTAATTAAAGATAAAAGTTTATTTGCATACTCTTCCCCTGGTTGCCTGATGTCACCCACCACGAATATAGGACCTTTGACGAAAAAGCGAGCGGATTTGATATCTTTAATCACAAGTTCCGGATCGCGATAGGCCGGCTTTTTCCTTTTGCAGATTTCATTATAAAATTTCGATGAACCCCCGCAGCTGGGGCAATTATAGGTACAGCCCCTGCAGGTCAGGACAGTTGTTATAGGATACGATTCCCACCCCTTAAAAGGAAGGTAGCCTGAAGCATCTTTGTCACGCCACAGAGATTTGGCTATTACAGAGTAATCTATAAAAATATCATTCAGATTCTCAGGAATCCAGGTCAGAGGATTTATTCTTGTCTCGTAGTTCTCATCTCTATAAGTCAGATTCGGAATCTCTGAGAAATCTCTGTGATTATCCAAAGATTTCATGAGCTGAAGCAGAGGTTCTTCTGTCGAATCACCACGAATTACAAAATCAACC
>SMTZ1_10006421_pt1 | contig 11824 bp, 8 predicted proteins | sample DeeMarSWOR136_30_FD_25667 | JGI IMG/M metagenome (IMG submission 25667) | reverse complement strand
CCAGTAGGCCACCTTGGCGTCGAGCAGACGTTCGATGATCTCAACCGCTTCCTCAATGCTCTCGGAAGCCCTGGGTAGATAATCTGGCATCTTCATCTTCAAGCGATGCAAGTCGTCGATGAATTCGTGAATGTTCTCATCCGTCATACGTTTGAGACTCTTTCTTCTTTTCATGGCCTCTTTAATGGCCTTATCTTCGATGTCGGTAAAGTTCATGCCCCTCTTTACCGAGTAGCCCAGGTATTCCAAATAGCGAACCAGAACGTCTTCAAACAAGAACGTCCTGAAATTTCCAATATGAGCCCTCTGGTAGATTGAAGGTCCACACGTAAAGATGTTCACGACCTCTCTGTTGGTCGGCTCGAACGTCTCCATTCTTTTCCCGAAGGTGTTCCACAGCTTGAGCATGTCAGCCCTCTTCCACGAATCTGGCTCGGCAGACCATCTCTGCCAGCCTTTCTCAAATAATTCGCAATCCTTTCATCGTTGTAATAGCTCGGTATCCACTCTCTTGTCCGCAATTCTTCTCTGCCATACCCCCGGACTCACTAACGCCATAGTAATCGCTGGCTACTCAACTTGCAACGATTTCCAGCGCCCTCTGTGAAAGCGCCTGCCCATCAGAAGGCCTTGGGCGCACATCGAGGTCACCATTGCAACCCAAACACCTGGTGCACCAAAACCCAAGACAAGCCCAAATGAGTAGGCCAATGGAATCCGAATAAACCACATTCCTATGATAATTACCCACATCGTTCCCCTGGTATCTCCCGCTCCCTGCAAGCCACCTCCCAGTACCAGGCTCAACGCCATTAATGGTTCAGAAAACATGTTGATTCTTAGATAGCGGGTTGTCTCCTTCAGAACGGCCACATCCTTTGCCAGAAGAGAGGCAAAGTGCTCAGCCCAGATAAAGACTACCAGAGCCATGATACTCACAAAGGCTACCCCAACAAGGGCCATTTCCCACCCTACCTTCGAGGCTCGATCACTCTTCCCGGCGCCGAGGTTTTGCCCCACCAGTACTGATGCAGCCATGTTAAGCGCAAAAGCAGGCAGAAAAATAATGGCCTCTATTCGAAGGCCATTGGTAATCGAGGCAAGAGCGACGATGCTGGCATCTCCCAGCCGTCCCAGGATGTTATAGAGAACAATGCTGCCTGCGTTCCAGGCGATTTGGAGCATCGCTGCCGGCCAACTGAGATCCACAATCTTTCGGATGGTGGAGAGTGAAAAGGTCCAGCATGCTGTATATAGCGGCCTCCAGTGGCGAGAGGTCAACAACAAGAGATTGACGCTCATGCCTATAGTTGATGCTGTCGCCGTGGCCACAGCAATGCCACGGTACCCTATCGCGGGCAGGGGAAAGATCCCAAAAACCAAACCGAAATCTCCAATGACATTGATGACACTCACAAGGAACATGGTAAACAGTGGCTTCTTGACCTCTCCACTGGCACGGAATATCGCGTTGGAAATGATAAGCACATACGTCGGGAGTAAGGCGAAGGCGAAAATCCGCAGGAATGTCTCCGCGATTGGCCGTATCTCGCCCGGAAATCCGGCCGTCGCCACAATCTGTTCGTACAGAGCGAGAACAGTAACCGTCAGGGCCGTCGAAATCAGGATTCCGAACAGGAGAGACTGTCGTGCATTCCATATGGCCCGACGATAATCCTTCGAACCCACCGCTCGAGAAACCAGGCTCACCGTTCCGATGCTGATTGCATTGCCAACAATAATGAGAAGGAAATAGAGCTGGCTTATGAAACCGATGGCTGCCTGGACCTTGCGGTCGATCAATCCTGCCACGTAGATATCGGTAAAGCCTACAAAAAAATGGAAGATCATGATGAGCAACATAGGCCAGGAAAGTTGCCATATATTCATCCACAGGTTGCCAGTCGTGACAGGGGCAACTCGATACTGGGGTGACCACCTGTCCATCGTCACACCAACATGGCGGGGTTGGATGGTGGGTTTTTGTCCGCTGTCAACCTCGGTTTTCTGTTAGACTTTTTGTTGCAAATCGTAATCTTCATTGAGAATATGGGCATACATCAAATATAGTCACCACGGCTTGAAGTGCAAGGTGAACAGTTGCTGTCGGTTCAGCATCAACGAGCACACTACAGATTGGCTGCAGTCAGTGGCTGAAAGGCTTGTTCTTTAGGGGAGTAAGGCATATACTAATATCGAGCAGAGTCTTTGTGCCAGACGTGCCATGCTTAGGTTTAACGACATCATAGAACAAGTCGAACAGTATGTCCCCTCGGCGGACCTGAGTCTTTTGGAGAAGGCCTATGTCTTCTCGGCCAAGGTTCATCAGAAGCAGGAGAGACTTTCGGGCGAGCCGTATTTGATTCATCCACTGGAGGTGGCCGGCATCCTCGCGGAGATGAGGCTGGACGTTGCCACCGTCGCTACCGGTTTCCTCCACGACACTCTCGAGGATACGCTGACCAGCCTTGATGAGATACAGGAAACATTCGGCGACGAAATTGCCCACCTGACGGATGGCGTGAGCAAAATCAGCAAGATGAGCTTTCAGACCCGGCAACAACAGCAGGCTGAGAACTTTCGCAAAATGGTCTTCGCAATGGTCAAAGACATACGGATCATCCTTGTCAAACTTGCCGACAGGCTGCACAATATGCGGACTCTTCATTATCACACTCCGGAGAGACAAAAAGAGATCGCCCAAGAAACCATGGACATCTATGCCCCCATTGCCAATCGTTTGGGCATCGACCGGATCAAAACTGAACTTGAGGAGCTGGCCTTCCGGTATCTGGAACCAAGAGCTCATCAGGAACTTTCTCGAAAGATAGCGAAGACAAAAAAGGAGCGGGAACGGTATATGGAGGAGGTGCGAGGAATAATCCTCGAAAAGCTCAACGAGTTCGGTATCAAGGGAGAGGTGACCGGGCGGGTCAAGCAACTACACAGCATCTACCAAAAAATGGAGACCCAGGGCATAGAGTTTCACGACGTGTACGACATCACGGCCTTCAGGTTGATCGTGGAAACCGTCAAGGATTGCTACGCAACCCTGGGGGTCATTCACTCGCTGTGGCGTCCCGTACCCGGGAAATTCAAAGATTACATAGCGCTACCCAAGGGAAATATGTATCAGTCCCTCCATACCAACGTTATTGGCCCCTACGGAGAAAGGATAGAAATCCAAATCAGAACCTGGGAAATGCACAAAATGGCGGAAGATGGTATCGCGGCTCATTGGAAGTACAAAGAGGGGGAGAAACTCGATGAGGAAGATGAGCAGCGATTCACCTGGTTACGCCAGATACTCGATTGGCACGGGGATCTCGAGGACAGTGGAGAGTTCCTGCACGCCCTGAAGGTTGACCTCTTCCCGACCGAAGTCTATGTCTTCACCCCTAAAGGGGAAGTCAAGGAATTCTCCCGAGGAGCAACTCCTGTTGACTTCGCGTACAGTATCCATAGCGAAGTAGGTCACCACTGCCGCATGGCTAAGGTGAATGGGCGCGTTGTGCCTCTCGATTATGAATTGAAAAACGGAGACAGGGTGGAGATCGTCACTTCTCCGAAGGAGCATCCCAGCAGGGACTGGCTCAGATTTGTCAAAACGTCCCGGGCCCGGGCGAAGATCTCACATTGGCTAAAGGCCCAGGAACGAGAGCGCAGTATTCAGCTCGGACGGGGGTTGTGTGAGAGAGAGTTCAAGAAGTACGGTCTAAATTTCTCCAGAATGACCAAAGCAGGCGATCTTCAGAAAGCTACCGAGGAATTGAGCCTCACCGGCATCGATGATCTTCTGGCTTCCGTCGGCTATGGGAAAATCACCCCATCACAGGTGATCGGACGTGTAGCGCCAGACAAGCTCAGGACCGAAGAAGAACGGGAGGAGGGACGACTTGAGAAAGTCATCAAGCGGGTAACTCGTCGGTCAAAGCAGCTCATAACCGTCGATGGAATCAATGATGTCATGGTCAGTTTCGCTAGATGTTGCGCCCCAGTGCCAGGTGATGAGATCATCGGCTTTATCACGAGAGGCAGAGGAGTAACCATTCACACAGCCGATTGCACCAACGCCCTGGCTGCCGATCCGAAACGGCGTATCGAGGTGCGCTGGTCATTAGATAAGGATACGATCGTCCCTGCTCGGATTCGGATCCACTCTGCCGACAGAAAAGGGATGTTGGCCGCCATCACCTCTGCAATAGCTGATAAGGAGATCAATATCATTGGTGTACAGATGAAGCTCGTGGGTGATGGGAATACGGTTGCTACCTTCGATGTCGAGATAGGAAACATAAAGCAACTGAGAAATGTTATCAGTGCTATCTGTGCCATCAAGGGGGTAATGAGGGTGGAACGGATTAAGGGATGGCAGGAAGACTTGGCGCCTTCGTGACCCGACCTGTCTTGATACACTGGGTACAGACCCGCATCCTGACTGCTTTTCCCTCATGGAAGACTCTTACTTTTTGAAGATTAGGAAGCCAGACTCTCTTGGTCTTGTTGTTGGCATGACTCACATTGTGTCCTGTGAGCGGGCCCTTTCCGCATATCTCGCAAACTCTGGACATGATCATCTCCCGTTCGTCGTAAGATCTCTTTTATAATCTGGTTCTTAAGCGTTGTCAAGACCAACTTCCTTTGGAAATATCCGCGTGAGTACTGGCCCGCGAAGATTTGACAGGAAAAGCATTTTTGGTGTAGTTTGTTCCATCCTTTTTGATGAGGGACATGATGCAGATAAAGATTGCCGGAATACAACTGACCTGCCGAGAAGACAAAGAGGCCAATGTGCAAAAGGCTGTGCGGATGGGACGGCTCGCTGCAGAAAAAGGGGCCCAAATTATCTGTTATCAGGAGCTTTTTAATACTCACTGGTTCCCAAAAGATATCAGCGAAGAGAACTTCCGCCTGGCAGAAAATATGGACGGGCCAACCATGCAAACAATGCAAGCATTGGCCAGGGATCACGGTCTAGCCCTGATCTGTCCCATATTTGAAAGGGATGGTGGCAGCTATTTCAATACAGCGGTGATCATCGATCAAGAGGGAAAAATTCTTGGTCACTATCGAAAAGTCCACATACCCCAGATTCCCCTCTGGGAGGAACAATCCTACTTCTCCCCTGGCAACACAGGGTTCCCCGTTTTCCACACCGGTCTTGCCAAAATAGGGATTCAGATCTGCTGGGACAACTTCTTCCCCGAGGGAACGAGAGCTCTGGCATTACAGGGGGCCGAGATCATCTTCGCCCCCACCGCGGCCGCCTTCGCCTCGCAGCAACGATGGCTAAAAGTGATGGCGGGTAATGCGATTGCCAACGGCGTCTTTGTCGTGCGGGTGAACAGGGTCGGCAGTGAATCAAAGCAGGACTTCTACGGTATGAGTTTTTGCCTGTCCCCCGAAGGAGACCTTATTGGTGAACCAACAGGCCTTCAAGAAGGAATCCTGTTTGTGGATATCTCCCTCGATGAGATTTCCAGGGTGAGAAAAGAGTGGCCGTTCCTGCGGGGTCGAAAGCCAGAACTCTATACCTCCCTGACACAGCTCCGCTAAAATGAAACTAACGCTGAGCAACATCATCTCGGAGGCTATCCAGAAGGGCCAGCAACGGGGAGACTTCGCTGAGGGTCCGTTTCCAGAAATCATTCTGGAATATCCTAAAGAAGAAAGACACGGGGATTGTGCCAGCAACATAGCCATGGTCATGGCTTCGCGAGAGCAGCGGCCTCCGAGGGAGATCGCTGAGACCATCATACGCCACATCGAAGACGAAGGCAAAGTCATCAAACGTGTCGATGTTGCAGGACCCGGCTTCATCAACTTCTTTCTGACAGAACAGTACCTGTATCACATGTTGAAGGAAGCAGATCACCAGGGTGAACGGTATGGAGAGACTGATGTTGGTAGCGGGATGCGGGTCTTGGTGGAATTTCTGAGTGCTAATCCCACCGGCCCGCTACACATTGGACATGGCAGGATCGCCGCAGTTGGCGATGTCCTGGCGAATATATTGGACAAGGCCGGCTACGTGGTCGACCGAGAATACTACGTAAACGACACCGGAACACAGATGGACCTTCTGGGAAGCTCCGTCTCGCTGCGCTACCAGCAGGAGTGGGGGGCAGACGTTGAGTTCCCGCCTGATGGGTATCAGGGTGAATACATCCGCAGTATCGCGTCTCAGATCAAAGAACAGGAGGGCGACAGATACCTTCGTCTGCCGGAAAAGGAAGTCCTTACACAGCTGGCTCACCAGGCTGCTGCGGTGATCTTGAAGTGGATAAAGGATGACCTTGAGACATTCCGGGTGCACTTTGATCACTGGTTCAGCGAGAACGACCTATACCAGAATGGACTGGTTGAAGCGGCTTTGAACCAATTGAAGGATCAAGGTTACATTGAAGAAGCTGATCAAGCGCTCTGGTTTAAGAGCACGCTGTTTGGGGACGAGAAGGATCGAGTTGTGGTGAGGGCCAGTGGAGCAGCCACCTATTTTGCCTCGGACATCGCTTATCACAAGAATAAGTATGATCGAGGATACGATCTGTTGATAGACATCTGGGGCGCCGATCATCACGGGTACATACCGCGTATGGAGGCGGCCATCCAGGCCCTCGACTTCGATAAGACAAAGTTCAAAGTCATCCTCGTCCAGTTGGTTAACCTTTTGCGGGGCGGCAAACCGATCAGCATGTCAACCCGAGCCGGAGAGTTTGCTTCCTTGCGAGAAGTCATGGATGAGGTGGGCGAAGACGCCTGCCGATACTTCTTCATGTTGCGCAGGGCTGATACTCCTTTAGATTTCGATCTCGAGGTGGCCAAACACGAGGGGCCAGAAAATCCTGTCTATTACGTCCAGTATGCCCATGCCAGGATAGCAAGCATCTTCAGGAAGGCTGAGGAAAAGGGGATAACGATCCCGCCTTGTGATGATGTTAACCTGTCACTGCTGTGCCTACCGCAAGAGCGGACATTAATCAGGCAGGTGGTCATTTTTCCCGAGTTCCTGGAGAACCTCGCTCTCTCACTGGAGCCCCACCGCCTCACTTCATATCTCCATGATTTGGCGGGCTCCTTCCACAGTTACTACAACAGACACCGGGTTATCGCAGAGGCTACGGAAAAAACCTACGCGCGGCTTCTGTTAGTGAGAGTTGTTAAGCGCATCATAACAACTGCTCTGTGCCTGCTCGGTGTTCGGGCCCCGGAGGAAATGTAATGGACGACTTCAAACAGTCTGTCTCCACCATCCACAGACGTCGTCAGCTGAGTAGGCTCGTCGGGATCATGGTGGGGATAGTCCTCGCTTTTGTGATCTTTGTCTTGGGCATGGTGGTTGGAATACAGACGGAGCGCGTCCGGCCTAAGGAGGCATCAACGGTAGCATCGCGAAAAAAAATCGCAAAACCAATTGAACAGCAGCGAGTCGCGGAAAGAGAGCGGAGGCATCCCACCAGTGCTAGGCAAACGGAAAGAGAGCAGCAACCACGTGCAACGCCTTCGGAGGACACACCTCAACCCGCAGGATTACAACACAAGGAACAGAAAGAGGAAGACACAGTGAGGCTTACATTCTATGAAACCTTGACACAAAAAACTCCAGAGCAGAAAATGGCTATGACGACGAAGCCGAAGGTGGCAACGGTGCCACGGCAACCCGTCAAAGCGCCTGATCAGAAAAAACGGTATTTCGTGTATGTGGCTTCCTTCAAGAATAAGGGGTATGCTGAGGAGCTCAAGGAAAAACTGGTCAAAAAAGGATACGGTGTTCATATTGTACCAGTTGAGATCACGGGTAGGGGCCTCTGGTACAGAGTGAAAGTGGGTGGCTATTCAACGCAGCAGAACGCTGAACGTGCTCACGAAAAGCTCACAATCGCGGAGAACCTTCAGGGTGCCCGGGTAGTGCTGGAATGACGCAGCGAGACTTATCACGGATACGGAACTTCTGCATCATCGCCCACATCGATCATGGAAAATCCACGCTGGCTGATCGCTTCCTGGAGGTAACCAACGCCGTATCGGAGCGGGAGATGCGGGATCAATTCCTGGATCGTTTAGACCTGGAACGGGAGCGCGGTATAACCATTAAGGCGCAGACGGTCAGAATGACATATGTGGAAAACAATGCAGTACCGTATCAACTCAACCTGATTGACACCCCAGGACACGTCGACTTCGTGTACGAAGTATCCCGAAGCCTAGCGGCTTGCGAAGGAGCAATCCTGCTGGTTGATGCCGCTCAAGGGGTGCAGGCCCAGACCGTGGCCAACCTGTATCTCGCGCTGGAAAACGACCTGACGATCATCCCCGTGGTGAACAAGATAGACTTACCCAACGCCGACGTCCCGGGGGTCAAGAGGGAGATGGCGGAGGTCTTGGGGCTTGATCCTTCAGGCATTCTCCTCACCAGTGCGAAGGACGGAACTGGAGTGCGTAAGTTACTGCATGAGGTAATAACCCACGTACCGCCTCCACGGGGGAATCCCAACGACCCCCTCAAGGCTCTCATTTTCGATTCGTGGTATGATCCTTATCACGGGGCAATCATCATGGTCCGGGTATTTGATGGGACCGTGCGCCGAGGGGATCGAATCTACCTTTGGGCCAGTGCCAAGGAGTACAGCGTAAGCCGCATCGGGGTATTCTCCCCTGAGGAAAAGGAGATGGAAGTCTTGGGGCCGGGAGACGTTGGGTTCCTCGTTGCTGGAATCAAGGCGATCCAGGAAGCCAGAGTCGGAGATACCGTGACCTTGGCACTCAATCGTGCTGCTGCCCCCCTTCCCGGTTTCAGGACGATGAAGCCGATAGTTTTCGCCGGCCTTTATCCGACCAATCCCGGACAGTACGACATGTTGCGGGACGCCCTGGACCGTTTTCGCCTCAACGATTCATCGTTCACGTATGAACCGGAGAATTCCACCGCCTTGGGGTTCGGTTTCCGCTGCGGTTTCCTGGGACTGCTCCATATGGAGATTGTACAGCAGCGGTTGGAGCGGGAATTTGGCTTGGACCTAATCTACACGTCCCCTACGGTAGCGTACGAGGTGGTCATGCGCAATGGTGATGCGGTCCGTGTGGAAAATCCGAGCAGGCTTCGCCCCCGCACTGATATTACTGCCATCAGAGAGCCATACATTATCTCTGTCATCCATCTGCCCGGGGAGTATTTGGGTCCAATCTTGCGGCTTTGTGAGGAGCGCAGGGGGCGGCAGAAAAAGATAGAGTACTTCTCTCATCAGAAAGTCGCGGTGACCTATGAACTTCCTCTTGCCGAGGTTCTGTGGGACTTCTACGATCGGCTCAAGTCGTTGAGCAAGGGGTATGCCTCGTTCGACTATGAAATCGCCGACTTCCGAGAATCGGACCTGGTCCTGTTGGAAATCATCGTCAACGGTGAGGTTGTAGATCCCCTTTCTATTATCGTTCACAAAGACCAGGCCTACCACCGGGGCAGAGAAGTGATTCAGAAGATGAGGGAGATCATCCCGAGACAGTTGTTCGAGGTGGTAATCCAAGCAGCTATCGGGACGAGACCGATTGCCAGGGAGAAGATTCCTGCTCTGCGAAAGAATGTGACGGCCAAATGTTATGGGGGCGATATCACCAGAAAACGAAAACTCCTGGAAAAGCAAAAGGAGGGCAAGAAACGAATGAAGCGAGTCGGCAAGGTCGACTTGCCCCAGGAGGCGTTTTGGGCGCTGTTGCAAGTCAGATGAGGAGGTAGTAATCCATGTCCGCACGGAAAAAGAAAAGCAAGCTCAGAGAGTACGGCGAAACCCTCTTTATCGCGTTGCTCATTGCCCTTTTTGTGCGGACGTTTGTGGTCCAAGCCTTCAAGATTCCCTCCAGTTCCATGGTTCCCACGCTCCTGGTGGGCGATCACATACTAGTTAATAAATTCATATATGGGGTGCGAATTCCGTTGATCGGGAAAAAATTCTTGACCTTTACAACACCCAAACGGGGTGACGTTATTGTTTTCATCTTTCCTGAGGATAGAAGCAAGGACTATATCAAAAGGGTCGTTGGGCTCCCAGGTGAGAAGGTCGAAATCATCGGACAGGAAATCTACATCAATGATCGCGTTGTGGATGATCCCTGGGGTAATTATTCCATGAAAAACCCTTTCGCAGGCCTTCCGGGCAGGGAACATTACGGACCCAAAACCGTCCCCCCCAATGCTCTCTTCGTCCTGGGAGATAACAGGCATAACAGCCAGGACAGCCGTTATTGGGGCTTTGTACCCCTCGAGGATGTTTTAGGAAAGGCGTTCATTACCTATTGGTCATGGGACTGGCAAGCCCCCTCCATTATTCATAAGGTTCGTTGGAAACGAATCGCGCACGTAATCCGCTAAATCCTTCGATTCATAAATTCGGTTACGAATTTATTCCCTCAGGACTTCGTACTGAGTGAGTAAAAAGAAATGGTCTCTGCTAGTAAGATACGTGACAGTATTTGCGAAGCGAAGTACTAAGCCACCTGTCTAGTGTGGAGTAATGCTTGGTACCATGCCACTGGCGACCTTGGAACGACCCGCCTGGTTCAGAGGCGCGCGAGCAGGGTCAGTAATCGAGTATGTCCTGGTCTTTTCTAAAGATCTTCGCAATGAGCGCCACCCTGGTCCACATCCCGTTGCGTACCTGGCGCCAGTACATGGCTCGTCTGTCTCCGTCAACCATTACGGGCAGTTCGTCTCGCCGGGGCAACGGGTGCATTATCACGGAATTAGGGGGAAGGAGCTTCAAATACTCCTCTTTGAAATGGTACATGGAATAATCAATTCTTTTCGATTCTCCTGATTCATCGTACTCATCTTGTATCCTGGTCATGTAAACAGCATCTGCCATGGGAAGCACGTCTTCCAGACTGTCCCACTCCTCAAACCTAACGTTTTGCTCGCGAAGGTAGCTCTTCAGATCCTCCTCCATCTGAAGGTCCTTCGGGGCCACAAAACATAGCGTTACTGCCTCGTAGTTCCTCAACAGATACGCCAACGAGCGCACCGTCCTTCCTCGCTTGAGATCCCCCACGAAAGCGATTCTCTTGCCATCGATGCCTCCGTAGTTCTCAAAAGAACGGTGCAGCGTGTAGATGTCCAGCAGGGCCTGCGTGGGATGCTGATCTCTTCCAGAGCCGGCATTGATAACAGGTACGGGTCTGCCGATATCGTTCAGGAGGAAAGCGATTCGTTCAGCAAACCCCGCCTCCGGATATCGCATCACAATGAGATCAACGTAACTGCTGAATGTCCGGACACTATCCTCAGGTCTCTCCCCTTTCATCTCCGAAGACGTAGAGGTATCCCTCACCTCCGAACAGTCCATACCGAGGATCTGACAGGCCGCTAAAAATGACAGAAAGGTCCGGGTCGAAGGTTGCACGAAGTACAACATGACCCTCTTGCCCTTGAGAAGGGACTGGAGAAACTGGGCCCCCGTGGCACCTTTGGAGATTCCCCGGATCTTCGTGGCCAGCCGACACATCTCATCGAGAAACGGACGGTCGAACTGCTGCGACATGATAACGTGGAAGATTTTGCCATCTTGCAGGAAATACTCCCTCTTTTCACTCCCGCGAAGCTTCTGGAAATCATCCCATTTCATCCCCTTCATCCTTTCACCCCCTTCACGTAATCCTATCGCGGCCACGTGGCAAAATCAAGCAGACGGTCCGGGTTGTCACTTCCGCTGCATGTCGCTGATTCTTCTGCGTACCGCTGCTGTCTTGTCTTCCATTTTGAGGGCCTTGTCTTTCCGATCGTCTAGTTTGATACTGGTAACCACACGTAGTGCGCCCCTTTCAAAGGGCACATGGT
>SMTZ1_10011903_pt1 | contig 11825 bp, 10 predicted proteins | sample DeeMarSWOR136_30_FD_25667 | JGI IMG/M metagenome (IMG submission 25667) | reverse complement strand
ATTCTTTCAGAGGAAATAGTTAATAAAATAATTAAAATTTCTCTTGACTTTTATATACCAGTCCATCTATCCATTTATCGTATCGTCAAAAGACTCTCAACCTTCGGAATGACATCCTCAATCCTGACAGGTTTTTCAAGAAAATTCCAGGACGGCAGCGTGGATTTAACCGTCTCCATCAGCTTCCCATAGTTGCCATTGTGTGACTTTGTAATTAACAATAAAACTGGAATCTGTCGTGCTTCCACATCCATCATCAGCTTTTCCATAAAGTGCAATCCGTCACTACCGACCTGGATATCGATATCAACCATAATTAAGTGTGGCTGTATCGTCTTGACCTTTTCATACGCTTCATCAGCATGATAACACACATCGACCACATAATTATGATTTTCCAAATTGGATCGATGAATTTCAATAAATTCATCATTTTCATCGACCATTAAAATGGTTTTCCTGGCTTTTGATTTTGAGGATTCCTCATCGCTGGATAAAAAAAAATTTAACTTCTGTTTAAGGGCACTGCTAATCGCCAATCTCAGATCATCATAGCCAAACGAATCCAGGTGATAATAAAAAATTTTCTCTTTCCTTACCTTTGCCTCCAATTCTTTGGAGTTTTCATCCGTTTTAACGATTATTTTTGTCCCAGGATCAAAATCCCGCAAAATCTGAATGATCCGCTCTATCGGCATCCCTTTAACACTGGCATCGAGAACAATCACATCGAATCTGGATTTCTGGGCACGACTAATCGCTGTGCCCAGATCATGTTCAATCGCCAAAATCAAATTATTTTTCACTAACAGGCTGGCAAGCTCCTGGATAATTTTTTTCTCCTTTTTAATAATCAACAATACCTTACCAGCCATGGAGCTATTCATCAACTCACCTATCGTTCGCTAATTCTTTGTTATCATAAATTTTTTCTTTAAATGAGCAAACGATGTGCCGAAAATTTTTTCATTAATAAATGTAGAAATAACTCTCTAATATTCTATGATTTAATAAAGCGTGCTTGCATGGTTTCAAATCCAAAGCCTGACATGTAATTGGGGATATTCTCTACACATTTATCAAAAGAAATTCAGGCTACTTATTTTTAGCAGTTTAAAAGTGTGGAATTTCTCTACATTGAGGAAGGTTGCTACAAGTGATGATGGTGAAAATATGCTAAAATTCCTGAATAGTTTAAATACAAAATTTTCTGAAAATGCCTTTCATTTTAGTTATTATATTTTTTCATTTGGCTGATACATTTTGATTTTTTTTTATTGACAAATAGAATATTTTTTGTATATTAGTAATTTGATGTCTAAAATAAAAAATATAAGAGGCTAATGTAATGGTTTTGCAACTCCCCAAAATGAAAAAATGGAATAGTTGAAGGCAAATTCCCAAGAAGAGCCTTGAGTGCAATACTTGAATGGTATACGTTACATAAAGATGAATTAGCAAAAAATTGGGAATTAGCCAGGTTAAAACAACCGTTAAAAAAAATCGATCCTTTGGAGTAGAATTATGTTCTTACATATAATCGAAGCAAAATATTTAAAAGCCTATAAAGTATGGATTAAATTCAATGATGGCACAACAGGTGAAGTAGATTTAGCCGATGAATTAGATGAAGGCGTATTTAAGCCATTAAAAGACAAAAATTACTTCAAAAATTTTAAGCTTATTGGTCATACATTCGCCTCGCAGAATGGTGCGGACTTTGCTCCAGAATTTCTAAAGGAAAAAGTTCATTAACCTTTTTGAGATGTTTTCAGATGAACTCTATCAAATTACTTGATGTGGTAGCACTGACAGTTGACCTGCCAAAATATACTCTATGGCGAGGATAGGTGGGTACTGTAGTTGAGATTCTTGCAGGTGGGAATGCTTATGAAGTAGAATTCTGTGATCGTGAAGGATGTACCTTTGAATCATTAGGTTTACGCCCTGACCAAATATGTTCTTTCTTTTGATCTCAGAACAATGATTAACGATTTACGATTTTAGAAGTATTTTTGATTTTTTAACTTTTGGTTATTGATATAACACACCTTCGCAAATCAAAGATCGTTAATCCTTGTTCGTAAATCATTTTTTTCATAACAATAAAAACAGGGGATGAACTATCAAAACTTGTTAATTTCTGCCAATGCCTGCCCTGAGCTGAAATCTTTCCTCAATACAATATTACAGCTTTCAGGGGGCGAATTAATTCCTTGAATCCAGACAACATTCCATCACTCCATTATTCCATCATTCCACCATTCCATCTTTCCTTCATCTTGCTTCAATACCATACCGCTTTATCTTATCATACAGAGTTTTCCGATCAATACCCAACAATCTGGCTGTTTTAGATCGGTTGCCGTCTGTCGCCTTTAATGTCCTGATAATATGCTCTTTTTCTAATTGTCCTAGGCTTTTAATCTCTTGATCCGATGGCTCTGACAAGTTTTCAGCTCCTCTAATATGGGGGGGCAAGCTGGCAACCGTTATCTCATCGGCATCTTCAATGACCACGGCTCGCTCAACAACATTTTCCAACTCCCTGACATTCCCCTGCCAATTATAGTTAAGAAATATCTCTTTTACTCTCGAGCTAAATCCTTTGAGCGCCTTTGATCTGCGTTGATTATATTTGTCCAGAAAATGTTTGGCCAGCGGAATAATATCTTCCTTTCTTTCACGAAGCGGCGGCAGGTGAATGGGGATGACGCTGATGCGATAAAATAGATCCTCTCGAAATGTGCCATCTTCCACGGCCTGGCGCAAATTCGTGTTGGTCGCTGCAATGACACGAACATCGACTTTGATGGTTTCAGTGGCGCCAACCCGTTTAATTTCTCGCTCCTGAATAGCTCTTAAAATTTTGGCTTGAATGTTTAATGAGATATTGCCGATTTCATCAAAAAAGAAACTACCGTCATTGGCAAGCTCGAAGCTGCCGTGTTTGGTTGCAATTGCGCCAGTAAACGATCCTTTCACATGTCCAAACAGCTCGCTTTCGAACAACGTTTCAACCAGTGAGCTGCAATCAACCGTCAGAAACGGCTTGTTCTTCCGAAGACTGTTGAAATGAATGGCTTTGGCAATGAGCTCTTTTCCTGTGCCAGTTTCGCCTGTGATCAAAACGGTGCTATCGGTCGGGGCGACTTTTTGCACTAAATCATAAACTTCCAGCATTCGAGGACTTTCGCCGATGATGGTTTCGATCTGTCCGTTACGATCAAATTTTAATTGTTTGGTAGTGGCACCCTTTAAAATGTTTTTTTTCTCGACAATTTTCTTAAGCACCTGGCGGATGGTTTCAACGGGAAAGGGTTTCTGAATATAATCGTAAGCGCCATATTTCATGGCTTCCACTGCTGTTGCGACCGTTCCAAAACCAGTTATTATGACCACGTCTGTTTTGGGACTCAGATTACGAATCTGTTTAAGTACTTCCATGCCGTCGATCCCAGGCATTTTTAAATCAACAAAAGCCAGGTCAATTTGATTCTTTTTAACCTGTTCCAGGGCTAAGCTTCCATTTTCAACAATAGTCGCCTGATGACCATCTTTAGCCAGAACCTGCTTAAAGGAAATTCGGATCGATTCGTCGTCGTCGACGATTAAGATTTTTAGAGTTTGAGATGACATGATTTAAATTTTGAAGAAACTAAGTTAACGATAATTAACCAATCTTTCTAGACCGCTATTTACACTAATTTTTCGAATTTCGCTAATTTTAAATTTAATAAAATAAATTCGCTCAAATTAGCGAAATTAGCGGTCAAAGACTTTTTTAGATTAGTCGCAATATAAAAAAATCAGATTTATTTCCCACCCTCCACCGCAGGAATCTTAACCGTAAATGTCGATCCCTCACCCAGCTTACTTTTGACCCTCATCCTGCCATGATGTTTCGTGACGATTCCATAAGCAATCGAAAGCCCCAATCCAGTTCCCTCACCCACTTCTTTCGTTGTAAAAAACGGATCGAAAATACGATCAATCGATTCCTCGGGGATTCCACAGCCCGTATCAGAAATTTCGATCACCACCATATCATTCTTCTTATCGTGTGAGGTGTTGATGGTCAAAGTACCGATTTCTTTCATCGCCTGAACCGCATTGAGAATCACATTGATGAAAACCTGCTGCAGTTGAGAATTATCGCCCAGAATGTAAGGCAATTCAACATCTAAATTTTTGACAACTTCGATATTATGAAAGAGTGCCTGCTTTTCGATAAGCGAAAGGGTGTTATTCAGAATATCATTCACTTTCACATATTCTGTTTTACCTTCTTCCTGGCGGGAAAATTGTAGCAGTCCCTTGACAATATCCCGACAGCGCATGGTCTGTTTAATGACTTCCTGCAGATTCTCCCGATGGGGATCGTCATCTTTTAAATCCTCAACCACCAGCGAGCTTAATACCAGAATTCCGCCCAATGGATTATTGATCTCATGGGCGATGCCAGCCGCTAATTTTCCCAGCGAAGCCAATCGCTGGGATTGAACCAGGGTATTTTGCATGGCTGCCAGTTCTTCGGTGCGCTCCTTTACTTTTTGCTCCAGCGTATTTGCCCATTCTTCCAGCTCGGCACGCATCTTCCGCAAGCTGGCGACCATTCGATTAAATGACAAACCAAGCTGACCAATTTCATCCTTTGATTTAACTTTTATGCGACGTTCGAGATCACCCGTTGCAATGGATTGCGTCACACTGACCATCTCGCTCAACGGTCTGGTGATCGTGCTGGTGATCAAATAGCTAATGCCAACAATGAGGAAAAAACCAAGCGTTGCTACAATCATAAATGTGAAAACAACTTTATTTCGGATCGATGTATAGGCTTTCTCCAACAATCCCACATACAAAATACCAACAGTTTTTCCGTTATAATCCTTAATCGGCTCATATTCGCTGATGTACCAATCATTCACAACAAAGGCACGACTTGACCACCTCTCCCCTCTTGTTAGAACCGCATCGGCGACCTCTGCGGATACCCTGGTGCCCAGGGCTCTTTTTCCCTCTTTGGTTTTAACATTGGTCGAGACTCTCAAATCTTCCAAAAATATGGTCACTGTACCAATATCCTGATCCCGATATTTTTCTCCTTTATACACTAAGTCCCATACCCGATCAACGATCATGAAATTACGGTTCAAAAGATGCCCCCCATAAAGAACACCGAGCAAAGTGCCATCTTCTTTAAAAATTGGAGAGGCAGCCACTAACACCATCCCCGATGTCTCTACTTTTTTATCAGCCGCTTTTGCCTTTGGTGTGTCAATGAGTTGAATAAGTGTTTGCTCTGCCAATCGTTCATCTTCATTCTGTAATATCTCTTTGGTTAAAATCTCGGTGCCAGCAACCGTCTTGCCATTTAGAGCTGCCTTTACAATTTGAATTTGAGAAACATCATCGCCCTTATGCTCTGGATTGGTCATTCGAAGAATCACACGACCTTCATGATCAGCCACCGATAAAAAATCAAGATTGGTATCACGCCGAATCTGTTCCAGTCTGGTTAACAGCCGATTTCTATCGTTACTGTAAAGCGTTTGTTGGATGGTGTTTCCCGATGCCCCAATATAAATAGAATTTTGAATCAGCTTCAACTGTTTTTCATAAACCATCCGAGCGGTATTCAAATCATGGTGCACTTTGCTCTTTGCCTGATTCATAATGGTATTATTCACGATCAAAGACCCGATGAACGATGTAATCAAACCGCCCATGCCAAGAATAAAAACATAGATTAATATTAATCGAGCCCTGAGAGACATTGTTTGCAGAAATGGGATCACTGTTCAATCCTTATATTTTGGCAGAAACACCTGAAATGAAGTTCCTTTATTATATTGACTTTCGACAGCTATTTTACCACCCAATTCGTTGATAATTTTTTTACAAATTGGAAGTCCCAGTCCTGTGCCAGAAATGTTTTTTGTGGATTCATCCTTAACCCGATAAAATTCTTCAAAGATCAGGTCCAATTTATCATCAGGAATGCCAATGCCTGTATCTGAAACTGAAATGATTAATTGGTCAGCTTCATCCTTTGCGGAAATTTTAATCGTTCCGTTTGGCTTGTTATATTTGATGGCATTGACAATCAAATTGGAGAACAACATTTTCAAACATTCGTCGTGAGCTTTTAGATCAGGTAAATTGTTTTCCAGATTAGAAATCATCGTGATATTTTTTTCTTTTGCCTGTTCAGCATAAGTCTGTACCAGATCATCGATGATCGGCTTAACAGCAACTCTTCCCAGGCATTCGACAAACTGCCCGCTTTCAATCTTTGAAATCGTCAGCCAATCTCGAATTATTGAGATCAATTCCTTAATTCTATCGAGAGAGCGATTAATCCATTCATTTTGTAACGACTGTTTATCGGGAGAATCTCCCAGATGTTTAAGGACGTCTAAATATTGCTGAACAGCAACCAATGGGGACTGCAACTGGTGGGATACAAATGTTAAAAAACGGCGCTGCAGATTCTCTTTTTCCTGTTTCAATCGTCGGGATTGCTCGGCTAATTCACTTCGTTCGATACCACGGCTAACAATCAGGCGCAATTCATCAGGCGTAAACGGCTTGGGCAAAAAATCATACGCCCCAGCTTTCATGGCGTCAACTGCAGTACCAATGGTCGCATAGCCTGTAATAACAACAATGCAAATCTCTGGATCGATCTCGTGGACGCGGGCAATCACTTCCATTCCCCCAATCTTCGGCATCTTCAAATCGATCACCAGCAGATCGGGTTTTTGCTTCTCAATGGCTTTTAAGCCCTGCTCCCCGTCTTCATAAGTCTCAACAAGATAGCCTTCTTTATCAAGAATTTTGAAGCAGGATAATCGCATGACGGGATCATCGTCGATAACAATTATCCTTTTTTTATCGTTTTCCATTCTCACAAAATGTACTTTTGTTTTAGAATTAAGCCCTCAGCTATCAGCTTTCAGCCATCAGCTTTTTAAAAAATATCGTTTTAGTTCACCCACTACTTTTATCGTTATGAAAAAATGATTAACGAACAAAGAATAACGATTTTTGATTTGCGATGGAATGCTGTATCAAAAATGAAATCTCAAATACATCTAAAATCGTAAATGCTCCGAAGGCGCATCCGCCTCTGGCGTGATCGTTAATCATTGTTCTGAGATCAAAAAAAAGGAAGATCATTGGTAATGAACCATTACAAAAAATCAATCTAATCCAACTCCGTATTCCCCATCACATATCCCACATCCCCTTTTATTTCTCCAACAATTTTTTCACCAATTCTAAAAATTTCGGAATATCCACTGGTTTTGTCAAATAATAATCAGGCGTAATCATTTCCACTTCACCCATTGCTTTGGGAAATCTCGAGAGCGGATCTTCTTGAATCGATGAGACCATTAATATTGGCATATTTTTAAATTCTTCATATTCCTTCTGGAATTTGATAAACTGATTCAACAAATACCCCTCATCGATCGTTTCCATCATGATGTCCAGCACAATCAAATCAGGCTTTTCTGCCTTGATTTTTTTCAATCCCTGTTTCCCAGATTCAGCTTCAAGAACCTGATAATTGTGACTTTCAAGAAGGGTACGAATAGAAATGCGAAAGTCCTCATCATCGTCGATAATTAAAATTTTGTGTTGCTCTGCCATATTCATCTCCATTTTTTAAAATTTCCAAATTAACTAACATGGACAAGCCAGAACTAAAGAAAAGAATAGAACGCAGATCGAACGGATTTAACGGATTGAAACGAATTTTTTTTAAAATAAAAGCTAATCCGTGCAAATCCATTCGATCAGTTGAATCCGCGTTCTATAAAATCTTTGTAAAATGGGCAAGCAGTTTATTATTTCTAGTTACCTAATTACCAAATTACCTAATCTAATCCCCCCATTTCAGCGACACCAACAGTCTTGCTAATTCCCGATCCTGAGCATTGACACATTTTTTTTCACAGGCCGCCATGGTGTCCCTGGTGTTGCAGTGATTGTTACATTCTTCAGTCCCATACAGGTCTTCCATATCCTCAAACTCTCTTTCCAATAGATGCCGCAATTTAGGCGTCAACACCGACGTGGTGCTGCCACAGGTTTTATGTTCAAAAATAATACAATTGGCGTCAGGATGGCCTGGAATCACCTGCAGCCATAAGACTTTCACATCTGTATCATAAATAAAATCATCAACTGTTTTCCAGATTTTTTTACATGCGCCGCATTGCTTGAATTTCTCGCCCACCATTTATCACAAGTCAACTTTCTCTACTTCTCAAATCGTAGCTCATCATCAAATAATTTTATTATTTTTTAAGAAATTTAAACTAATTAATTCTAATGAAAAAGTCAAAATATTTTTTATTGGGAGGATAACATAAAATATATAAAATGCAATTTTAACTTTCATGAAAAATATAAACTTCAAGAATTTCAAATCTTTATTCTGTTGATTTAGTCCTGAAGGACCTCCTGCTGGCAATCTCCATCTTTTCAGTAACTTATGAGATTGCTTCGCCGCTCGTACCTCGCTCCTCGCAATGAAAAATATATGTTACTTTTTAATCCTTAACCAGTATATCTATATATTAATATTTCTCCTTTATATCAATCTATTCTCCACAAAGCTATAATAGCCATCCTTCCCAATGATAACATGATCACACGTTCTAATGCCCACCAGATTGCAAGCATTCACTAACCGCTGCGTAAGGTTTTTATCTTCTGTACTCGGTGATGGATCACCGCTCGGATGGTTATGCACAAAAACAATTCCCGCAGCAGAGTTATTCAAAGCCTCTTTCACAATTTCCCGAGTATTTACCATACTCTCTGTTAAGCTTCCTTCAAATATGGTTCGTTCTAAAATTAGATTATTACGGGATGTTAGCAGGATGATTTTAAACTCCTCCCGATTCAAATCCCGCATGTAAGGACCTAACAGATTAAACACATCCTCACAGGAATCAATTTTTTCTTTGATTTTCACCTGTTCAGCAGCCATCCGTTTTCCTACCTCCAGGGCAGCTTTGATCTGGGCTGTTTTTGCTGGTCCAATGCCATTAATTTCACACAATTCGCTAACTGATTTGGCATCCAATCCTCTAAAACTACCAAACTTATTTAACAATACCCTGGCGAGATCGATGGCAGTATCTTCTCTGCCTCCAGTTCTCAGCAGAATCGCCAGCAATTCGGCGTCCTGTAACTTGTCTGCCCCGTATTGAATCAATCGCTCCCGAGGACGATCGTGTTCGGGCCAATCTTTTATTTTGACGGAATATTTTTTCATTGGGGAATCTGTTTCTTTCTAAAAATTGAAACACCAATTATACCGCCTAAGATGCCAAATATTGAGAAGATTATTACGGTAAAAATTAATCCGATAATTACAAAAGTGATATCACCAATATTTTCCTGGATTTGAATTAACAAATCCTCAAGTTCTGGTGGCATATCATGGTAATGTTCCAATACCTTATCAATCTGATCTTTTATACTCCCTTCAATAAATGAACTTAGAATGGTATCAATTATCGCACCAGAAGCTCCTGCCATCAATCCCAGAGTTACGCCATCAGAATAGGTTAATTCAAGTCCATCTAATTTTTTATTGTACAAATGGACTGCTAAAATTCCACCAATAATCACGCCAGCACAACAAAAACAGTTTATGAAATTGATGCCTGGAATAGCAGAGATAATCCCAATTACAAAGCCTCCAATCAGCGCAGGTCGTAATTTATCTGGTCGTTCCTCCATAGTTTCTCCTTTTCAGTTGATCGCTTCAACATGTGTAAAAGATTTATTTATTTTTTCCACAGATAGTTAAACTGCACAGAAAAAAAACAATATAGAAATAATCATCTGTAGAGTTTAAAAGATCATCTGCAATTTTTTTTTCGCGAATAACCTGTAGAAAATTTTTATGAGAATGGTTGGAAAAATATAAAATCCCTGGCACAACGAAAAATACAGTCATCACCCCCAGAATTAATCCCGAAATTAAACGAGAAATAAAACTATTTTCTGCTATATGTAAAGTTCTAATCAAAATATCTATTCCAATTGGAATTGATGCCAATATTAAATATTTTCTTGAAGGAATTTTTACTCTATTTAACTTAAATACGATTGGATAAAGGATAGTTCCAATCAAGAATCCGAAATATAAACCTGTGCAACGTGAACAAACCGCCAGTTGTTTTCCAAAGAGAAAAAATGATCGTTCAGGAATTTGATGACATATATTGGAAAAGCAGAAATAGATAAATCCTGAAATTAATGAATGTTCAGTTTTGGCAAGTAATGGTGCTGCAATGATGAGGAAACACCATATACCGACTGATAAAAGAAAAAGTATGTAAAGAAAGCGGGGAGAAATTGAATAAGTTTGAGTATTTGAATCCAAATTTTTTTCCATAATAATAGAAATTAGGAAAGCAACATAGAGTCTGCAATAGCCTATTAGAACGAACAATCTTCAATCCGATAGTTGTATACTGAACCTGTTTCATAAATATAATATTTGAATAACGAAATGTCAAGTTAAAAAATTCAATTTAGCATTTGATCCTGTTATAACTTGCTTTTTGATAAAAAAAATGATGCTCTCATACTGATACAATTTTGCATTTGGATACAGTGCTTTAAGACTAACCATCTTTATTATATTCAATTTTCATAGTAAGCTATGTCCAAATACAAGAACTTTCTACCTGACCATTGCGGTCATAATTCCACCATTGCCCATTTCTATCTACATTCAATACCACCCTAAATATGATAATGACACTAGAAATGAAATCAACGAATTGCTACTTCTGCTGTAAAGAAAATATTAAATAGGGGGGCTTGTAAAACATACCAGTGATATTTTCCATTGTAATAATCATTGCGTCCCCAATCTATGGTATATTGTGCTCGTAAGAAATTATCTTTACGGTTAAAAAGATTATTTGCATCAAGCCTAAAAGTGACATCATATTTAGGCATTGTTTTTGTAAAACTTAAATGAGCTCCAATATCAAGGAAATATGGCAACTTAGCTCGATAAACTAATCCGTCAGCACTTTTGTACTCGTTGGTGTAGGTTCCGTAGTATTCATCCCAAAAGTTAATGTCAAATCCCAACCGATAATGATGATCCTGATGAACCGTAAAATAGTACCCGGCGAACACGTTTGCCATAATTTCTGGTGAAAAAGGGATAACTTTGCCCTCAACATCAGTAGCGTCAACGCCAAAAATTTCCTGCACATCCATATTCTGCCAACGATTTCTTGCAAACGTTGCTGAACCTCCAAAATCAAAAATCCCGAATTCACCATCCAATTCGAGTTCAACACCCTGAAATAGAGCTTTACCAGCATTAATTGTATTTCTCCTTTCTTCGAAATCAACCACCGTTTCAATTTTATCCTGAAATTGTGTACGATAATAATTTACACTTGCCTCAAAACTCGATGTTTGATAATTGAGCCCAAACTCCAATGTAACTGCCGACTCTGCTTTCAATTGTTGATCCACTTCTTGCCTGGAGCGAGGACCCTTGCTAAAATCATACCAGTCCAAAATTGCTGGTTCCTTTTTTGCTGTAGCAAGATTCGTAAAGAAATTTATTCTCTGGGAAAGATTCAAATTGCTGCCGATCCACGGAGAAAAATAGTCATACGTTCGTTTGTAATCATCATTCTTATATAGATAATTGTCCAAGGAATCTTTTTGATCTGCAGTGGTTCTTAGAAACACATCTTCAAAAAATTCCATTTTACCAAAATCGAAAAACTGAATTGGATTTTCGATAACCTTCATGTGTG
>SMTZ1_10006419_pt1 | contig 11825 bp, 9 predicted proteins | sample DeeMarSWOR136_30_FD_25667 | JGI IMG/M metagenome (IMG submission 25667) | reverse complement strand
CATTTTTTATTTTATCTTTAACAATTTTCAATGAATCAAGTAAAATATCAAGACCCTTATATTTCCAAATATAACCAAAGAATAATATTACTTTCTTATCAATTGGTATGTTTAGATGTTTTCTTGCATCTATTTTTGAAATGTTTTTAATCTTTTGATAAGGCATAATAGATCCATGATTTGTTATAAAAACCAACTTTTCATCGACCTTATATAATTGTAAAAATTTTTTCAAATTTCTTTTATTATGAACAATGAATGCATCTGCATATAAAAAAATAAATTTATTAATAATCCTATCAAATAGAATTGAAGTAAAATCTTCAACGTGAGGAGTAATATTATGTACAGTTATTACACATTTTTTATTTCTGATTTTACTAATCGGTAAAATAAAACAGTAGATTATTCCTGAATATAAGGCCCAGTGTTGAATGTGAAGAATGTCACCTTTTATTAGCAATCCTACATTGATCCACGAAAATGGATTCCACCAAGTTATGATTGATTTTATTTTAACTTTTTTAAGATTAATTTTCTTATTTTGTTTTTCTTTCATTCCTCCAAAATATAAGGACTTAGGTAAACTATCCTTAAAATTAATAAACTCAGTTTCTACTTTTTTTGATAATGCATCTGCTAAATGATAACAATAAGGACTTAACGCTTTTATTGGTGGTAAAGTTCCAATTAATGTAACTTTCATTTTTTTTTTCATATTTTGAATATTTCAAAGGTTAAAAATATTATATTAAAAATCAATTCTTTATTAAAATGGGAAAAAACAAAGTTTCAAAACCAAACATTTTAGAATACAAATTAATGAATAAGATAGATTTTTATAATTGTTGGGAAGATATTGAAATAATTCAAAAATCATTAAAAATTAAAGAAAATAATATTATTTTTTCAATTACTTCTAGTGGTTGTAATATACTTAATCTTCTTTTGTTTAATCCAAAAAAAATTTATTCAGTTGATTATAATCCTTATCAAAATTATTTATTAGAACTAAAAATTGCTGCAATAAAAAATCTTGATTATTCGGAATTTATTCAACTTATGGGTCTGAAATTTTCAAATAAAAATCATGAGATATATAAATCGATTAGAGAAAATATTAGTGATAAGGCTAGAATATTTTGGGATAAAAATTCCTATGTAATTAAAACAGGTTTATTGTCCGTCGGAGAACAAAATTTAAAAAATTTTGGAAATTTTTTAAGATTTTTAAAAAGAGAAAAGACAATTCAAGATTTTTTTTCATGCATAACTATTGATAAACAAGCTGAATATTTTTATAAAAATATATATGGTTTACCCTGGAAAATTTCTCTATCTTTTGCTTATAATAAATATTTGATTAGACTATTTTTATGTTTAAGAATTTTAAGAGAATATTATTTTGGCAGAAAAAGATCTTCAGATTATTTTACATATGTAAAAAATGTGTATTATCCCAAAGACCATCTAGAAAAAATAAAAAATGTATATTCAAAGATACCAATAAAAAATAACTATTTTGCATCCTTGATATTATTAGGTTATTATTTTGATAAAAATTGTTATCAACCATATTTGAAAGAAGATAATTATCAAATCCTTAAGAAAAGAATAAGTAAAATTGAAATCAGAACTAATTCGGTTTTAAACGTTTTAAAAAACCTTTCAGATGATTCTATTGATAAATTTTCACTTTCAAATATTTTTGATTGGATGGACAATAATAGTTTTAGAACTTCATTAAATGAAATTGTAAGGGTTGGCAGAAATAAAAGTAAATTATTTTATTCAATTACAAGAGTTGATAGGTATGTTCCAATAGATATTAAAAAAATTGTTATGAATAGAAAATTAGGTGATGAATTACTAAAGGGCGATAGAACTACACTCTATAGTGGTTTTGTTGTCGGGGAAATCAAAAAATAAAAGTTATATTTTTTCATAGTTTGGTTCAATTTTTTCAGAATAAAAATCAATCTCAAAATAGGATAAAATCTTCATAATTCTGCTTTTTTGTTTATCTGATAGATATTCATTCCATTTAGATAATTGTTTATTTGGATTATTTAAAAATTTTATATCTTCCTTCATTGTAACAATACTTGGTCTTCCAAATTTAATAAGAGAGGCTTTTGGAACATTCTTTTCACCGATTTCACTAAAAATATTTTTGATCTCACTCTTATCATTTTTTATTAATTTTTCATAAAATACAATTTTCCAGGGGTAAGGTTTCTTTTGAGTTATTAAAATATAGTTATCAAGGCACCAAACTGTTGCTAAAATCTCCTCGATTTTTTCAACATTTTTTATTTTACTTATTATCTTTTCATTTAATTTTTTCATCTCTTTTACTTCATCGAGTATCATTTTTTTTGTTGGTTTTATGTCAATATATGGTGGAAAAGAAGAGCGATAACCGTATAGACCAGATTTCATTTGTGAAGAAATACAAGCGCAAGGATGTCGAACTAATAAAAAAATTGCTCTTAAATCAAAATTTTTTGAAATCCATGGTAGCATTCGATTCATATTTGTTGATTTAACAATTAGTTTATTTCCGAATAAATGATTAATCGAATTTTTAATTGAAAAACCTTTGAGAATATCAAATACTGGATTTTCTTTAATTGGAAGATTTGCAATATTTCCAGTAAAAATCCTTCTTAAATAATCTTCACCTTCTTGCCAATCTATGTTAGAATCAAGATAAGATCTAGATTTGAATCCCAATCTATAACATTCTGGAAACCAAATCGGATTTAATGGTTCAAAAATATAGGTATATTTTGGAATATTTGATAATAAATCAGTAAACCAGGTAGTTCCCGACCTCGGAGAACCAGCAACTAAAATAGTGTTTTTTATATCAATTGATTTTTTTAAAAAAATTCTATTGTTAAGATTTTGTATTATTCTAGAGCTTAAATTAGAATTTGACATTTTATTTTTCATTATTTTTAATCTTATCAAATTTTTGATAGATTATTTTATAGTATAGTTCTAAAGATAATGTTTCTGTTAGTGAATAAAAACCATAACTCATATTTTTAATGATTCGTTCAATGCTTCGCATGTATTTATGCCATTTATCATTAAGCTTTTCAGTATTTTTTGTAAGATATTCAGCTGTCATATTCACTGGTTTATAGACAGCAGCTGATCCATTGTATTTATCCCAATCTTTTGTTAAGATTCTTTTTTCAGTATCTAATCTATCATATAGTTTTGTTCCTGGATATGGTGTAAGAATTAAACCAAAAGGAATTCCTACTTCACTTTTTCTTACAAATTCTTCTGTTTTTGAAAATATATCTTTTTTATCATAATCAAAACCTAAGACAAATGATGCTTGAATTAGCATACCATGATTATGTATTTTTTTTATTGCTGGAATATATTCACTAACGACATTTGTTCTCTTTCCAATACTATCAATTGATTTTTGACAAACAGACTCAAATCCAATCATCCATCCAACACATCCAGCTTCACTTGCTAACTTAAGTAATTCATCATCTTTTCCAAGAATTCCAATATTTCCATATGCAAAAAATTTCTTATTCATTCCAATAAGATTTCTAAAAAGTTCCTTAGAATAATTAGTATCAATCGTTAATGAGTTATCTTGAAAAACAAACAACTTTTCTTTTGATCTATTTATATCTTCAATAACACTATCAATTGGTCTTTTTCTATAAATATTACCAAATTTCATATTTGATATAGAGCAAAATTCACACCTGTTTGGGCATCCTCTTGATGCCTGAATACCAATTCCTGTACCTTTTTTATAAACATCTTTTTGTTTGGGAATAATTTTTGGATCGACAATTCTTTGTTGATAGTAAAAGTCCTGTAATTTTTTATTTTCAAAATCTTTTAATAATTTTGGCCAAGTTTCTTCTGCTTCACCTATAACAACTGAATCTGCATGTTTTTTTGCTTCATCAGGTAGAGCAGAGGGATGATAACCGCCAAGAACAACAGGGATATTATTATTTCTAAACTCATCTGCAATTTTATATGACAATAAAGCATTTGATGTTATACTTGTTATTCCAACCAGATCATAATCATTATAAAAATTTATATCGTTAATATCTCCTTCAATTACTTCAATTGTGTATTTTTCAGGAGTTAGTGCTGCTAGAATTGAAAAGACCATTGGTTTACGAATAAAAAGATATTTTGAAAAAAATCTGACAAAAGCTCTAGTTACATTAGAATTTTCTAAGAGTAATTTAGATGTACGTGGCCATACGAATAATATTTTCATAAACCTAATCCTTTCATTTTTCTCCGCGTTTTCTACATTGTTTTATATCACGTGGAAGGGTAAAAATATCAAGTGTTCTTTTGTTTAATAATTTCCACCATTGAGAAAACATTCTCAAATAAAGAGGAGTAATACATCCACAAAGAGAGCAATCAGCATTTTTTCCAAGTAAACAATGATTTATTAATTTTCCTTTATAATCATACCACAAAGTGTAATTAAATACTGGACATTCACCCTTATTTGCTTTACAAAGTAGATTAACAAGATTATGTGTCATTTTTACAAAATTTGGATATTCATCAACAACTCTATGAAGTTCTAATTCAGCTTTTTCTCTTTCTTTACCAAGGACAGTGGTTGAAGAATCATTTATATGAGGTGTTAGGAAAAAAAATGATATACCAAAAACATCTGTGCTTACCCATTCATCAATAACAGTTTGAATTTGATTGGATGTTCCTCTTCTTAAGCAACATGAAAGCATTACCCTATGATCTTCTGAATAGTTATCAAAGATTTGTCTCCATGTTCCTTTTCCCCGAATTTTATCATGTATCAATTCTCCACCATCAATTGAAACTGCAAAAGGCATTTTCAGATTACTTGGAATCTTGATTAATCCATTTGTTATTAGTGATGTATTTCTTCCGAAATAATTGTAGGCAAGTTCAATTATATCCATTCGAAGAGTAGGTTCTCCACCTATAAGAAAGATTGATTTACAACCACTTTCTTTTTCTTTTTTAAAGATATTATTATAATCTTCAAAAGTAAGTTCATCTTTCTTTACATCTTCAAATATTTCTTTTCTACTAGTATTTTCATAATTTGGATTAAAGTTATAGACATAACAATTTGGACAATTTAGATTACATCTTCTTGTGATTTCATGAGTGTATCTTGTAGGTTTTTTTGAAATCTTTGCATAACCATAAATTTTTAATAAATCATACAAACGTTTGGTTTGTTCAAACATCACAAACTCCAATTAATAACTAGCTTTATTTTTTTATAAACCACCAGTCTGTTAAACGTCCCTCAAGTTTTATATTATTTTTTTGTGTAAAATCAATTACTGCTTTACACACTTCAATATGATCTGCCCAAAAATCATGACCTCCAATTAATCCACCTTGTTTTACTTTATTATAGTATAATAAAATATCCTTTTTTACAATATCATATTCATGACTGCCATCAATATAAAGAAAATCTAAATTGTTAGGTATTTCATTTATTGCTTCTTCTGATGACTTTCTAATAAACTCAATTTTTTCTTTATATCTCTTTAACAATCTTTTTGCTTCCTTATAATAGATATCTCCTGATTTTTGTTCATAAGGATCGATTAAATATAGCTTTTTAATCGGAAGAAATCTAAGCATAGTTTTAGCATTTAAACCATGTTCAACACCAATTTCTGCACCAATGAGATTTTCATTTTTTAAATTTTTAAACATATACTTTGCCATGGGTCGAATATACCAATACCATGGTGATATTTTCTTAAAAAATGAGTAAGGCTTATTATTATAAATTATCAAACTGGAAAGATTTAATTTGAGTTCAATACTATTTAGCAGATTTGGCAATTATTAACCACCAATTTGTTTTTTCTAAATTAATTTTCAACTATTTTTGATATTTGATTATTTTAAATAAAATAATAAAATTTGTTATAAACATAAATATGAACCATTTTAAAATACCAAATGTTCTAGATTCTTCTTTTTTTGTTGAAGCACTAACCGTTCCTTTCATTGGGCAATAAATAAATGGTAAAGGGATATCAAAATGAAATGTTGTAATTATTGTTTCAATGAAATCTAATAATTTTTCTCCAGGATAATTTAATATAAAATGGGAATAGAAAATTGTTTTTGGTGATACTTTTTTTATCTGATCTACTGTTTTAACAACTTTATATGGATCATAATCACGATTCATTTTATCAATTATTTTTTTAGATCCGCTTTGTATTGGAATTATAACATATTTGAAAGAAATGTCTGAAAAGAGCTTAATATATTTTTTAGAATTATCCTGTATCATTTTTGGATTTAGATAATTTAGATCAATTGAGATATCAGGATATTTATTATTGATTTTGTATACTAACTCAATTAAACTACTTTGGATGTCTGCACCATAACAGCCGCAGTCATCAGCTGCTAAAAATATTGTTTTAGATGGATTTTTAATAGATTTAATATCATTAATAATATCTTTTATTTTTCTAGACTTTAAATTTCCTTTGGCTTTTTTTATTGCACAATAGTTGCATTTGCCGATACAACCTTTGCTTATTAATACAAACATTCTGTCTGTATGTGTTAATTCTGTTATTATTTTTTTATAAATCTCTCTGATTTTTTTTGAAAATGGAATAAGAATTATTGTTAATATAAAAGGATATTTTTTTAAAAAAACATGTGTCTCAATATTCTTTAATAAAATTCTTTTAGTTTCATCATCACAGATAGGATTTATTCTTTCAAAATTTATTTTTTTATAAAACAATTTATCTAATTTATGTCCTTCATCAATTTCAACTGGATAAGTATCCAAACCTGCTAATATTTGCTTATTTATATTTACTATACAACCATATATTATGATTTTTCCACTTTTCTTTTTAATTTTATAATATTTTTGGTAAAAATCAACAGTTTTTTTTTCATATTTTTTATGATATCCACAAGTATTAATTATTATGTAATCTGCTTTTGCTGGATTATTTGTTATTCTATGACCATTTTCAATAAAATAATGATATAGTTGTGAACAACCAACTAGATTTGGTAAACATTCCCAATGAGTACTATCGATATATACAGTTAATTGTTTCATTTCATTTTTTAATTTAACAATTATTATTTATAGTTTTATTCTGGCATAAATTGTAAAAAAATGCCTTTTTTATCAATGAAAGAATATTTGATTGAGTTAATTTATTACAAGTTTAATGACATCTTTTTCAAAATCATTTCGAAATTGGGAGTATATTCAAAATGAATTGAAAAAAGATAAAAAAATATGGGATTTATTTACAAAAAAAGATGAATACTCAATTGATAAATCAAATAAAAAAAATATTTTATCTTATAAATTTGCTTCCAATAAAGATATTTTTAACCCTTTAGTTTCAAAATATTTAATTGATAAAGGGATTAATTTTGAGTATGAAGATGGAAAAAAATTCGCAGTCTTTCTCTCACATGATATTGATGATATTGATATCCCTGTTAGACACCTTTTCCGCTCAATACTACCTTACCCATTTCATAGAGATTTTTTTGGCTTTAAGAAGTTAATTTCTTGCTATATAAAAAATGAAAAACCGTATAAGAATATGAGAAAAATAATCAAACTTGAAAAAAAGTACAATGCTACTTCAACGTTCTTTTTTTTGGCAACAGAAAAGGATATTTTTGGAAGAAAATATAATATAGAAAATATTCAAGAAGAAATTTTCCATATAATTGATAATAATTGCGAGGTTGGTTTGCATACTGGATATTATTCTTTTGATGATTTGGAAAAAATAAAAAATGAAAAGAAAAAGATTGAAGATATTACAAAAAAAAGAATAAATGGAGTAAGAAACCATGTTTTCAGATTTAAAACACCGAGAACGTGGAAGATTCTTTCTCAAGCTGGTTTTTTATATGATTCTAGCTTTGGATATTATGATATTATTGGATTTAGAAATGGGATATGTCACCCATTTCAACCATATGATCTCGTTGAAAAAAAGAAAATAGATATTTTAGAAATACCAGTTTTTGTTGTTGATGTCACATTGTTTTCATATATGAAAATTGATGCGAATAATGCTTGGGGACAAATTAAAAATCTAATAGATATTGTTGAAAAATTAAATGGTGTATTTACGATTATTTGGCATAATTGGACTTTTTCCTATCCTGTCTCATTTGCTGGTTTATTTGGTAAGGAATGGACAAGTTTATATGAAAAATTATTAGAATATTGCTATAACAAAAAGGCATGGCTAACAAGTGGAGAAAATATTGCTAAGTATTTTAAAAAGAATTATTAAATGAAAATAAGAAGTGATTATCAATTGATAAAAGTTGATTAATCAAAGTTAATGGAGATATGAAAATTTAAATGTTAGATAAATCGATAGATAATAACATTTATGAATTTGAAAAGGAAAATTTCCCTTGCAAAAAAGAATGGTGGTGTTTAGAAGGTTTTTTCAAAACTTATGAAGATAATAAAAAATGGTGTTTTAAATCAACTCTTTTTCAAGGATTTGATAAAGATAAAAAAATATGGAAGACTTATGAAATATCAATTATAGATATTGATAGAAATAAAATTTACAATTATGATTCAATTGATGACTCATCAAAATTATATTCTCTTAAAGATTCATTTAACATCAAATATGATAAATCGTTTTTGAAAGGAGCATATCCAAATTATAAAATGTCTTTTTTTGATTTAAATAACAATATAAACCTTAATCTTGAATATAATTCTTTATCATCACCCTATTGGGTTGCAAAGAAAATTACAGGTGGCTTGCTTCCATGGGGTCTTGGGTTTCTAAATTATGGTTTTATTCCAAAAAATAAAATCAAAGGAAATATAATAATAAATAACAAAAAATTGCCATTTAAGGGAGAAGGATACTTTGAGCATATTTGGGGGAATTTTTCATATTTATCTTTGTCATCGCTTAATAGAAAAACAATATCTACATATGTAAGATTATTAGGAAATTGGTTACGTAATATTGATAACAAAATTCCAAACAAAATGATATTAAGTACCAATAATAGACCACCTGGGTATGATTGGCTTTGGGCAGTATTTGACAATGGATGGAGTATTTTTTTTGGAAATATGATGTTTTTCATAATGGAAGGATTTGGAACAGGTATTCTAATATTGACAAAAGATGGGAAAAAATATTATGAATTTAGTAATTTTCGTTTTACATATAATAAAAAGAAATATTTAGAAAAATATGATTTTTATTATCCGACTGAACTAAAAATTAATGCAAAAAAGGGAAATGTGAAATTGAAATTAAAAATTAAAAGCATTTCAAGTTGTTTTGAAGATTTTACTAAAGCAGAAGATCAAAAGAACATGTATGGATTTATTATTACTGAAGTTCCATGTAAGGTAGAAGGAGTTTATTTTGACGGTGTTAATGAAACTAAATTAATTGGATTTTCAAAGATGGAATCTCATCGATTATTGAAAACAAATGGATTTAATTCACTTGAATTTGCTTATGAATTATCAAAAAGAAGGATTAAATTTTTAACAAGCTTACATTCACATTATTTTAGAAAAAAAATTGATATTTGCCTGAATATTTCTCGTAGGCCAAAACTAAATACAAATTTTAAAAGATTGTAAAATGAATTATAAAAAACTAGTTTCTCCCAGGATCAAATTTTCTACTATAAAATAATAGATTACCGAGAAAAGAATAAATGAAAGGGTAATATCCATGTCCAATGTTATTTAGAACCCTCTTTATTACAGATGTTATTTTGTAAAAATCATTTAATAACCAGATTGTTCCATCGTACAATTGCTCTTCGGTCATATTTTTAGGTTTAAATACAGTTTGTGCACATGAATATCTTGTCCAGTCATTTGATGTGATTCTTTTTTCCTTTTTTATTCTATCATATAATTTTGTCCCTGGAAAAGGAGTTAAAATATTGAAACAAATAACGTCAATTGGCAGCTGTTTTAACATATTTCTTGTTTCCTTGAAAGTATCCAGATTATGCCCATCAAAACCAAAAATGAAAGATCCTGAAATAAGCATGTTGTAATCTTTTATTTTTTCAACTGCAACCTTATAGTCTTTAATTTTATTAGTAGTCTTTCCTATATTTTTTAGTATATCTTGAGAGATTGCCTCAAAACCAATACACCAACTAGTGCAACCTGCATCACTTGCTACTTTTAACAATTCATCATTTTTCGCAAGTACATTTACATTTCCATAACATTGGAATCGCTTGTTTAGTGGAATCATTTTTTTAAAGAGTTCCTTTGTGTAGTTAACATTGGTTGTTAATGATGCATCAAAAAACATTAGGTTTTTTTGTTTTATTGATTTAATCTCGTCAATTACGTTATCTATTGGTCTTTTTCTATGAATTTTTCCTTTTACTTTGTGAACAAAGCAGAAATCACAATTCACAGGGCATCCTCTTGTAGCTTCAATTGCTGCAATTGATAGATAATAATCTATTACATCTCTTCTTGCTGGTGGTATTAATTTAGGATTAACTGTTACTGAATTATAATATGGTTTTAATTTATCTTTTTTTAAGTCTTCTATTGCTTTTTTAAAACTGATTTCAGCTTCACCAATGATTACTGAATCTGCATGTTTTTTTGCTTCATCAGGTAGAGCCGTTGGATGATAACCGCCAATAACGACTTTTGTATCATTTTTTCGAAAGGAATCTGCTATCGCATATGCTCTTGGAACTGTTGCAGTTCTACAAGTAATTGCAACAAGGTCATATTTATTTTCAAAATCAATTTTATCGCCACGGTTTTCATCAACGACCTCTAGTTCACAATCCTCAGGACAAATTCCTGCTAATTGTTGTAATGTCAAGTTAGGATACGCTGGTAGACTAGCAGATAACTTCATTACAATGTTTGGAAGTTTGTATCCAGCAAAGGGTTGAATAAGTAAAACTTTCATATTACCCTTACTCTTAATTATATACCATATTCTCTTTTATACCAAACTTTTCGAAAAATATCCATTGAAATTAAATAGGAAATTGTAGAAGAAGATAGTGATAAACTTGGAAATCTACTCCATCTTTTCAACATTCTCCTGTAGGATTGAAATTCCTTAATTACTTTTTTTGTTCCTTCATATAATTCTTCAGGGCTCATCTGTTTTGGTTTAAAAACTACCTGGGCTTGAGTATACTTTGACCAGTCTTTGGTTAAAATTCTTCCCTCTTTATCCATTTTTGTATAAAGGGGTGTTCCAGGTAATGGCGTTAAGATGTTGAATTCTCCAACATCAATTTTCCAAGTATTTAATGCTTCTATTGTTTTGTCAAATATTCCAGAATTATCATAATCAAATCCAAACATAAATAGACCGCTTACAGCCATGCCATTTTCTCTAATTTTATCTATCCATTCAGCATATTTTTCAACAATATTTTCTTTTTTATTTACGCTATCAAGACTAGGTTGTGATAGCGATTCAAATCCGGTGGTCCAACCAATACAACCTGACTTTTTAGCTAATTTTAAAAATTCCTCATCTTCACCCAATTTGTAAATATTACCATTTGCAAACCATTTTTTATTTACATTCTGCTTGATCATTTCTTTAAATAAATTTTTACTATAATCTAAATCCGCTGTGAGATTTGCATCATGAATATACATAAATTTCCTTGGCATACTTTTTATCTCTTTGATTACATTTGGTATTGGTCGTTTTCGATAGTGATGTTTAAAAAAATAAGTAATTGAGCAAAATTCACACTGTTTAGGGCAT
>SMTZ1_10036674_pt1 | contig 11826 bp, 13 predicted proteins | sample DeeMarSWOR136_30_FD_25667 | JGI IMG/M metagenome (IMG submission 25667) | reverse complement strand
GGATTACCTCCTGCACAAAGAGAGGATTTCCTTCCGTTTGGCGGTGCACCGCCTCAGCCAGTCCCCAGGGGATACTTTCCCGGGTGATACCCTCTAGCATCCGTCGGACCTCATCGGGATTCAGGCCGCGCAGCTGGACGCGGCCATACGTGGAAACGCGCCTCAACTCGGCCAGCGCCGCCGATAACGGATGGCTGCGGTCCACTTCAACATCACGGTATGTACCCACTAACAATAGCCTGGTACCAGCAAGATTACGAGAGATATGCGTCAGCATTTCCAGCGTACCCTTATCGGCATCGTGCAGGTCTTCTGACAACCAGCATCGGCTGGACATTGGCCGCGTTAGTTAGAAATTCGGTGACTGACTGCAGCAGTCGGTATCTTTCCTCTTCGGGGTCCTTCTGCGGTCGCAGTCTAACCTTGAGCCGCTCCCTTATCTCGGACACGATGCGGGCCACATCGGCAGCACCGCTGCCCAGCTCTTCTTTGAGGTCCTTGGGGTCGCGGCTGAGTACATAGGAGCGCAGCGCCTCCACAAAGGACAAAGGCCAGGTAGGGCAGAGATAATGACCCTGCCTCGTAGCAATGGCCGACCAGCGTCCGCCCGCCGCGCAGAGTCACATAGGTCGATAGTTGTTCGCAGAGGGCGGTCTTGCCGATGCCCGGCTCGCCTGTTACCATCATCAGGGCACCCTGCCCTGATATAGCACCATCAAAGGCGGACTGGAGCTGTTTTAACTCCGGCTCGCGGCCGACAAATACCCTCCGGTAGAGCGGATTCTCGGCCGAAGCCTCCTTGGACGGTTGTTTCTCTATCTTACCTGCCTCGACTGCCTCCAGTGCCTGGAGGACAACCGCGGCCGATTCGGGCCGCTTCCCGGGATTTTTCTCCAGCAACTGTAGAATGAGCGTCTCCAGGGCCGGGGGCAGGTCAGCCCGGTGCCAGGTAGGCGATACCGGCGGCGTGTTGATGTGCTGCCCGATGATGGCAATAGAATCATCACCCACAAAGGGCGGACGGCCGGTCACCATCTCGTAGAGCATAGCTCCCAATGAATAGAGGTCAACTTTGGCCGTCACCTTACCGCCCATGGCCTGCTCAGGAGGCATGTAGGTCACCGTGCCCACCATCATGCCGGGCTGCGTCAACCGTGAGAGGTCAACTGCTAAGGCCAGGCCGAAGTCGCCTATCTTGGCGGTGCCATCGGCACCCAGCCAGATATTGCCTGGTTTTATATCGCGGTGAATGATGCCTTTAGAGTGGGCAAACTCCAGACCCCGGCAGACGGCCTTCGTAATATCAATGGCCTTCTCAAGCGGTAACCGATGCTCTGGGGCTTGCTCAATCAAGCTCTCGACATCACCGCCAGGCATGACAGGGATAACGATGTAGGGCTGCCCCTCGTGCTCACCTATATCGTGGATAGTAACAATGTTAGGATGGTCACCGAGCCGACCCATGGCGCGAGCTTCGCGGTTGACACGGGCTCGGGTCGCGTCATCCAGCTTCTCGGTCTTGATGAGGGCAAAGGCCACATCACGGTCAAGCAGGGTGTCATGGGTAAGGTAGACCTTCTTCTTGCCCCCCTCACCCAGGAATTTCTTGACCTGGTAACGGCCACCGGCAAACGAAGTGGGCTCAGGTGATGATGGAGGTGGGGGAACGGGCTCAGCCAGAGAATGGCCACATGCATTGCAGAATTTACTCCCCGGAGGATTCTTCTGTCCACACTGTGGACACACTAGCTCCGACTTGAGTTCTGCCCCGCATCCATTGCAGAACTTGACTCCCTCAGGATTCTCGTGTCCACACTTAGGGCACTTCATCAACAATACCCTCTTCTCAAGCTACAGTCTATGACCCTCAAGCAGGAATGTCAAGCACCTCGCGTGTGACTCATTCGTGTTTGGTTTTGTGGTCAGGCAAGATAAAGATTGGAGGTTTCACCAGGGATAGAGGGGAACTCTCGGGAATTTGCCGCAAGCGAGTATCAAGCCGGGCATGATGTAGCAGGCGTAAACTTGCTAGCCAGCCTGAGCTTTTGAGTATCGACCCACTGCCACTGTAGGCCATTCCCCTTCGACTCTAGCCGCAAAACTCCCTTGGCTATCAATTCGCTCATTCGCCGCTGGGCTACCTTGATGTCAACGCCTAGCTTCCCGGCAACTCGGCGAGCTAGCTCAGCCTCGGCGTTACTGGGATCCAGGGGAGCAGTCGATGCCATCCCCCCAAGTTTCTCGATGACATCTCCCTGGAGCAGAGCCCACACGAATTCGTCTCTCTCCTTTCCTTCGATTATCTCAGCGCACTGGGCATCTCCGCCTTTAGCCCGCTGCTTTATATCATCCCAGGCATCTTTGATCCCCCTGTCGTAGATAGACATGGCCTCTTTTACCATCTCTGGGCTCATAGTTGCTGTCGCGGTGATGGGCTCGTTGGCGTTATAGCGTGCCCAGTCTCGGCTGAGGATGCGAATGCCATAGTCCTTAGCTCTCTCGTATATCTCGGTTCCGGGGAGGGGGGACAGCATATGGAAGCCGTACTTGGCGCCGTATTTTTGACAAAGCTCGTCGCCAAAGGCCAGAGACTTCTGGGCCGTATCCCAACTTTCCCCGGGAAGTCCCAGGATGAAAGAATTGAAGACGTTGATGCCAGCCTCAAAGGCTATCTTTACGCCGCGTCTCACCTCGTCGGGGGTGGTTCCCTTCTTTATGGTCTTGAGTATTCCTTCATCGGCCGACTCGACGCCAAACAATACCCACTCGCAGCCAGCCCGGTTCATTAGCTGAGCCAGGTCCTCGCTAATCCTATCCACCCGGGCAAAAACGCTCCATTTCATCTTCAGGTTACGCCTGAGCATTTCCTCGCACACGGCTCGGGTGTGGTTATGGTTGACGGTAAAGGTGTCATCAACAATGTTGATTTTCACAAGCCCGAAATCACGCTGGAGTTTCTCAATCTCATCCACCACAAGCCCGGGGCTGCGAAAACGGACTTTTGGGCCGAACATCCGGTGCCCCGAGCAGAAGATACAGCTATAAGGACAGCCACGACTGGTTATCACCGTGCATGGGGTGCCCAGGGCGCGGTACCTCGCCATAGGCAATAACTCGCGTGCTGGTAAGGGCAGCTTGTCGAGGTCCTCGATGAGAGGTCGGGCAGAAGTCTTCACTACCATACCTCCATCGGCAAAGGCAATCCCGGGCACATGGTGGATGTCTTTGCCTTCTTCCACTGCTCTGGCCAGTTCGACCAGGGTTCCCTCTCCTTCACCGATGACTATGGCATCAATCCATGGTGACTGGAGCAGTGTTTCTTGTAGAGCAAAGGTAACGTGAGGGCCGCCGATAACGGTGAAGATGTGTGGGTCGAAAGCTTTACATACCTTGAGCATCCTCCTGGCAATGGGATAGTTCAAGGTAACGCAGGTGGCGCCGACAATCTGGGGTCTATACTCCTCCAGCTCTCGCCTCAGCTTCCTGGGATGGTACTGGGTCACCAGGAAATCCAGAATCTTGACCTCAATCCCTTCTCTAATAAGGACACTGGCTAAATAACTTAAAGAGAGGGGAGGGAGCGGGCTCTCCTCTAGAGGGTGTGGCGTACTCAGGAGTAATACTCGCATATATCCCAGCCAGCAATTCGCTACCCCACATCCCTGACTTCTCGAATTTGGCGTCATGAGTATAGCCCTTGTCATACCAAAAATCAATTATATTAGGAAGACTCTATGTTTTTATGATTTCATGCTATAAAATTGGGTAGAGGAGGTGAGCATGGCTAAAGGTACGAGAATAACTGTGGATTTGGGGAATGAGGAGCTTCTCAAGGCAGTGAAGTTTGCCTCTGTCGAGGAGGGTAAACCAATTCGGGAAATCATTATCGAGGCGCTTGAGCAGTGGCTGGGGGGAAAGAAAGGCTCAGGACAGCAGGATTACCTGGCCATGATGAAAGCCCTGGATGAATACCGAAAGACCGGCGGGAAGGGGAGTTAAGGCACCGCTGGAAGATGAAGTCTTCTTGATTAAGATTGCGGTGTAGGTGATGGCATGATCGAGAAAACACAAGCTGCCTTGAGGAGGACGATATGATCAGTGATGTTCATACTCACCTTTGTGATTATGATATTGTTGCCAAACCTTTCTGGGATGGCTTGGCGGAGCTTACAGCGCTGAGGGTTAATAGACCAGTGGAAAGGGTGCAAAAACGATTGCCAGAGTTCTGGGATATTTCCGGCGATATGATAGTCAAGGATATGGATGCTGCCGGGATTGATAAAAGTGTGCTGTTGGCGACTGATTGGGGTCTGGCTCGCTATCTTGGTGAACCCAAGCTGAATATTGAGGAGATAAACAAGGTTTTTGCTGATGCGGCGGCAAAACATCCCCAGCGGTTAATTGCTTTTGCAGGCATAGACCCCAGAAGAAATAAGGCTACCGAAATGATTGGAAGATTTCTCAAGGAATGGGGTATGAAGGGAATTAAATTCCATCCGGCTGCCGGTTTCTATCCCAACGATAAGGCATGTTATCCCATTTATGAGAAGGCGTTGGAATATGGGGTTCCTGTCCTGCTCCATACTGGGGAGTCGCTGAAACCACTTTATTTTAAGTACTGCCAGCCCATTTATGTGCAGGAGGTAGTGATGGACTTTCCTGACCTGCCCATCATCCTGGCACATACGGGTGGATGCTGGTACTCGGAAGCGGTGGCAATCTGTAACAATGCAACGAATGTTTACCTTGATTTATCTTTATGGCAGCCACGGCTTCTCCGCCCCCTGGAATTTTACAGAGCTCTGAGGACATTGTTAGACTCGGTCCCCTGGCAGAGAGTGCTGTTCGGCAGTGATTACCCCTTTCTGAAGCTGCTGATTAATCAAGAAAGGTGGGTCAAAGCCTTTACCGAAATTCCCGACTCGGTGAAGGAGCACGGGATCGAGTTTACAGACGAGGAAATCGCAGGAATAATGGGCGGCAACGCCGCCAAAATCTTAGGGCTAACAGAATAAGCGGCTGTGCGAGTTCTCCATCCTTTTTATCCAGTTTTGGCAGGCGCTAGACGTTCATCCCCCCGTTCCGCCACTTCCTCAGGTTCACCCCATCTCTTCAGAGGTATGTTGTCCCGGAAGGCATCGGCGTATTTTGAGGCACGCAGTTCTTCAGTCATGGCGGTTTTGATCCATCCCGGGCAAATGGAGACTACTCGGATGTTGTCCTTGCCATACTCGGTCGCCGCTGCCTTGGAGAGGCCCACGACGGCGTGTTTGCTTCCGCTGTAGACGGACAGTCTTTCCGCGGTGGATACCCCGGCAGACGCCCTTGAAGTTGGTATCCACTACTTCGTCAAAGAGTTCCTCGGTCGTCCGTATCATCCGGGCCATTATGCTTCCTACCCCGGCGTTGTTGAAGGCGATATCCAAACGGCCGTATTTTTTAACGGTTTTTTGCACCATGTTTTCAACCTGCGAAGCAATCCGCACATCGGTTTGGACGAACATCGCTTCGCCGCCGGCCTTTTTTATCATCTCCACCGTCTCATTCCCTTCCTTTTCCCTGCGGGCAGCCACCACTATCTTGGCGCCCTGTTCTCCAAATTTGACTGCCGCGGCGCGGCCGATGCCGGAACTACCGCCGGTTACCAGTGCTACTTTTCCCGCAAACGTGTTCATATTTGGCCTCCTTTTTGCTTACTAAATTGAGAGATTGCCACGCCCCGACAAGTCGGGGCTCGCAATGACAAAAGGGAAGATGCTCGCAATGACACCTCCCTTCTGTCGTTGTGAAGAGGTTAAGACTGAGGAGGAACTTTCTCCAGAGACATGTAAAGCTCCCTTTTCTCATCGTGGGACGGGTTCCTCCAGCAGCATTATTTGCCCTCTGGACTTGAGTTTAGCTAATCCTTCGCGGCATTCGGGCTTGGCAAGGCTGGGGGTCCATTCCCGACAGGCTTTAGGACGCGAGGGATGTATGGTGCAGCGGGCTTTCCCGTCCGCATCCCATGAGCAGGTAGCCTTCCTTTATCGGCACCTTCACAGCATACTTAGAGATGCACTTCGAGCGTGATATTCCCAGGGCTGAGGCAATGTTGTCTATATCTTCGTGTGTAAGTGGAGCCCGGTAGCAGGTGCAGCAGATGCCACAGCGAAAGCAGGGGATGGGAGTTTGTTCCGTTATGGTGATTTCTTTTCCTCCCAGTGTCTTTATAATTGCTTTCTCTGTTGACATAATGCTATCTTCGTGTCACTGAGAAGAAAGCAAGCTCAATATCTTCTCGTGAAGCTTTTTGTTGGAGAATAAGAGGTCGCCTGTCTGGGGTTTCCAGGGGTTACCCTGAAAGTCGCTGACCTTACCACCGGCTTCTTGAACCAATAAGACGCCGGGGGCTACATCCCAGGGCTCAATTCTGGTGGTGAAGTAAGCCTCTCCTTTGCCGGTGGCAACCCAGGATGTTTCCAGCCCAGCCGAACCTAGCTTGCGCATATCGGTAACCAAGGGATAAATGCTATTTATGAGCTTAATTGTTCTTATTCTATCCCTTTCCCCACCTTCACAGTAGAAAATGTAGCTCTGGCTGAGGTCTGATACATCGGATACTCGAATCTTTACCCCGTTTAAGTAAGCACCTTGGCCTTTCTCGGCAAAGTAAAACTCATCAATCGCCGGGGCATAGATCGCCCCCAGGATAAGTTCGCTTTGGTGCATCAGGGCTAGGCATACTGAAAAGAAAGGGTTGAAGTTGGCAAAATCGCCTGTGCCATCCAGAGAATCTACAATCCAGAGCCACTCAGGGTCACCCTGGAGAAAACCGCTTTCCTCGGTGAGCAAGCTGTGGTGAGGATAATATCTCTTAATCTCTTCAACAATTAATCTGTCCACCTCCTTGTCATATTGGGTAGCTATTTCTTTGGCTGTGCCTCGCTTCTTGAGCAAAGCCCAGTCCTGGCGAAAATGCTTCATCAGGGCATCGCCAGCCTTTCGGGCCAGGCTCTCAACTAATTCCTTTTCCTTCATATTTATAGTTATTTTATCATTGCTGCTAAAATAGAACTAAACATAGAGGTTCTCCGATCAGTAGGGGCGAAAGGGCGCCTCTCTAGTTGACATAACAATCCAGCTGTGTCAGGAGGTGAGAGAATGGCAATAGCCGAGGTAAGCATTGTCCCGTTAGGAACGAAGACTCCTTCAGTTAGCCAATACGTGGCACGGGCGGTTAAGGTCCTGGAACGGGAAAAGGGCATAAAGTACGAGATAACCGCAATGGGGACAATCATAGAAGGCGACCTGGACAGGATTCTGGCAGTGGTGAAGAAGATGCATGAAGGAACCTTTGGAGAAGGGGTTGCCAGGGTGATAACTACGGTTCACATTGACGACCGGCGAGACAAGGCCCAGGGCATGAAGGCAAAGCTGGATTCGCTCAAGAAGAATCTATTAAGTTAGCTGAGTTACACCCAAGTTTATTTCTATATTTTCCCCTCTTAAGGTAAGAGGGGATAGGGGAGTTATGAAAAAATACCTTTATAATGATCCAAGTACAAAATTAGATCGACGCCACCTCAGGAAGAATACAACTGATACTGAGCGGAAACTCTGGAATATATTGCGAAGTAGACGGATGGCTGGACTTAAGCTCTTTCGACAATATGGTGTAGGCCCATATATCCTCGATTTTTACTGTCCCGAACGAAGGTTAGCCATTGAAGTCGATGGAGGACAACATGCAGATGCATACGGCCAACAACATGATGCTCATCGTGATAAGTATCTCAAGGAATTGAACATCCGTGTGATAAGGTTCTGGAATAACGACGTATTACAAAATATCGAGGGTGTAGGGCAAAGGATTAAAGAGGAGGTTGAGAAACATTTATAACCCCCTTTATCCCCCTTATCTTAAGGGGGATGTTTTGTGAAAAACTAAACTATTACTGTCATAAATCTTTCTTGTTTGCTTTCTTTGCTCAAGGAAGTGCCTGCCTACAGGCAACTGGTGGGGGAGCTCGCCACGGCAAAAGGTGAGCATAAGGCAACCATACTTGATTCCGCCAAGCCCTACTTGATTGCTGCTCTTTACGAAGAGCTTAATTTGCCCCTCATGGTGGTGACCGGTCAGCCTGAAAGTGCCAGGAAGCTTCATGAGCAGCTTCGAGCCTGGGGTCCTCCTTCCGCCGAGTTGCATCGTCTCCCCGAGCTCGACTTCCTGCCTTATGATAGTTCTCAGCTATCGGTTGTTAGCTATCAGATGATGGAGAGGTTGAGGGGCAATCATGAGTAAAACCATCCCGCACAGAGATTTTTTGGAGGCCTGTCATATTCTGAAGCCAGGCGTGGCTGCTGAGCCTCTGGAGCTGCTACGCCGTTGGCAAAGCATGGGCTATGAAGCGGAGGACGTTGTCGAGGTGCCCGGGCAGATGAGCAAACGGGGTGGCATTATAGATGTCTTCCCCCCGTGCAGCCAGTTGCCAGTTCGCATAGAGTTCTTTGGCAACCAGATAGAGAGCATGAGGTGCTTCGACCCGGAAAGCCAGCGTTCAACCAGCCCCGCATCCTCGTTGATTGTCACCCCGGCAAGGGAGTTCGTGCCGATAGTTGATAGCTCTGGGGTGGTGACTGGCAGCGTCCTTGATTACCTCGGCGGTGATGCCTTGCTTGTTCTCGATGACCCTGAAGGAATTGGACTTGCCATCACCAGGCTAAACGAGGAGGCTCAAGAATTAAGAGCCACAAAGATGGAAAGAGGCGAGCTGCCTCTGGAGTTTCCCTCTCCTTACTTCACCTGGGAAGAATTAGAGTCGCAGATGAAAGAAAGAAATAGAGGAAGGAAAGGTGCTCTTTTTTTGGCGCTGGCAACATGGGATGCCGCCCAGGGCTATGGACAGGCTTTGCCCTTCATCAGAGCTCAGAGTTATGGAAGCCAACTGGAAAGGTTCATCAAAACAGCCAAACAAATGGTGGAACAAATGCAGCGCGTAGTCGTAGTTAGCCATCAGGCAAATCGTCTGGCTGAACTTCTCCAGAAAGAGGACATCCATACTTCGCCGGTATCGCAGATAGAACAGATACCTCCGCCCGGTTCAATCACCGTGCTCCAGGGCTCACTGGACGGAGGCTGGCTGCTGGATGACAGGCTGACCCTTATTACTGATGTCGAGCTATTCGGTTTTGTGAAGCAGCCCCGAGCCGGCAGGAAGAGGCCGGGCGATTATGTCGTCCATGTTGACCATGGTATCGCTAGGTTCCACGGTCTGGCCAGGATGTCCTCCGAAGGGGTAGAGAGGGAATACCTTGTTTTAGAGTATGCCGCTGGTGACAGGCTCTATGTGCCTACTGAACGGATAGACCGCGTCAGTCGTTATATTGGTGCTGGCGACCAGGCACCACACTTGAGCCGCTTGAGAACCCCGGAATGGCAGAGGACCAAGAACAGGGTTAAAGAATCGGTGGCGGAAATTGCTCATGAGCTGCTTGATCTTTATGCTGCATTTCCCTATATGGAAACACCAGACCAGATTGAGGCAATCATGACGGTTAAAGAGGACATGGAAAAAGCTAAGCCCATGGACCGGCTCATCTGCGGAGACGTGGGCTATGGCAAAACCGAAATAGCATTGCGTGCTGCCTTTAAGGCGCTTATGGATAATAAACAAGTAGCTATCTTGGTCCCGACCACCGTGCTGGCCCAGCAGCATTTCATTACCTTTACTGAGAGGTTGCAAACTTTTCCCTTGAGAGTAGAAATGCTGAGCCGATTTTGTCCGCCGGAAAAAGAAAGGGAAGTCCTGGAAGGCTTAGCCGATGGCACCGTAGATATATGCATTGGCACTCATCGCCTGTTGCAAAAAGACGTCACATTCAAAGACCTGGGACTGGTGATAATCGATGAGGAACAACAGTTTGGCGTGGTGCAGAAGGAAAAACTCAAGCAGATAAGGAGGGAAGTGGACACCCTGGCTCTTAGCGCTACTCCCATCCCGCGCACCCTGCAGATATGAGCATCGTGGAAACGCCTCCCGAAGAACGCCTGTCTGTCCAGACCTATGTCGGGGGTTATGATGCCGCTCTGGTCAGGCAGGTGGCATTGCGAGAACTGGAGAGGAATGGTCAAGTCTTCTTTGTCCATAACCGCGTTCAAAGCATTGCTTTAGCTGCCAGCAAATTACAGGATTTAGTGCCCGAAGCTCGCATAGCCATAGCTCATGGGCAAATGCCTGAGGAACAGTTGGAAAAGGTGATGACGGATTTTATCGCTGGCAAGTATGATATTCTGGTGACCACCACTATTATCCAGTTAGGTCTGGATATGCCCAATGTTAATACGCTGATTATCGACCGGGCGGACAGGTTCGGCCTGGCTCAGCTTTATCAGTTGAGGGGCAGGGTGGGTCGCGGTATAAACCAGGCTTATGCTTATTTCTTCTTCGAGCAGGGGAAGAATCTAACCCCCCAGGCTTATAAGAGGCTCAGGACCATCTTCGAGGCTACCGAGCTCGGTTCGGGATTTGGTATCGCCATGAAGGACCTGGAAATTCGGGGGGCGGGCAATCTTTTAGGTGTCAAGCAAAGCGGCCATATCGCCGCTCTGGGCTTCGACCTTTATTGCCAGTTGCTGGCTGAGGCGGTGGAGGAGTTAAAAGTCAAGCAATCTGGCGAAGCGAGGAAGAGTGTCATTGCGGTGAGCCAAAGCCCTGAGCATGGCGAAGGGGAAGCGAAGCAATCTCCCAACATATCCCTGCCCTTAGATGCCCACATACCGGAAGAGTATGTTTCTAATCTAAATACTCGATTAAGCCTTTACCACAGACTGGCCAGAGTGGAGCATATCGAGGAAGTGGAGGACGTGGCTCGAGAACTCCAAGATAGATTCGGTCCCTTGCCTGAGCCTGTGGTAAATCTTCTTTACATAGTAAAAATCAAGGTTCTGGCTATGAAGGCCAAGGTAGGTTCTATTTACACACAGGGAAAGCAAATTGTCATAAAGCCCCAAACCGTTGATTCCCTTCTTAAGATAAGAGGGGCAAGGGGAGTTATGAGTGAATATATTGATGGCGCAGTTAAGATAGGCGCCACACAAATCAAGTTGGACACCAAGCTCCTGGGGGACAGGTGGAAAGTGGTGCTGGAAGAGATACTTAGCTCTAATTGTGTCTGAACTCACCTGAAAGCTGATCCGGCATAGAGTCGGCAACTCTGTCTGTCATTGCGGTGAGCCAAAGGTATGGCAAGAAGTGTGGCAATCTCATTACCCCTCCAAGAGATTGCTTCGGCACTAGCGTGCCTCGCAATGACAGGGGGAAGAGCCTCGTAATGATGGGTGGAGGCGAGTAGGTATTTATGCAGTTGGCTATATGTGCACAATGAAGGCAGGATGGGCAAGTTCGCTGCGAGGAGAAAAACAAATCAGGTTCCTCAAGATGGTTCCCAGGCAAATGGGGTAGTGGTCTTATTGACTACCGTGACCGCTGCCTGCTCTCAACTTCCTGCCAGTCGTCGCCATTGCCGTTAAGTTCCGCCAGGAAGCGGGCGATTTCCTCGCGCTTAAATCTGCGATCGCCCCGCGGGGTAATGCGGTATGCCCTTATTCTTCCCTTGTTACTCCAGCGCCTCAGGGTGTTAGGATGGACATGGAGGAGATCGGCTACTTCCCTTACCGTCAGCATGTTGTCAATTCGCTCATTTGCCATATCTTTTTCTATCTACTCTTTAATTAACCTATCTTAAGGTTAACCTACTTCAGTTAACCGCACAATCACCCAGGAGTACCAATTTGGGAGGAAAATGGTCATAGGAAAAAAGTTTCGATAGGTAAGAAAAGTTAAGTTT
>SMTZ1_10010735_pt1 | contig 11831 bp, 9 predicted proteins | sample DeeMarSWOR136_30_FD_25667 | JGI IMG/M metagenome (IMG submission 25667) | reverse complement strand
GCTGAGATTGTTGGAGGGCCTGCGGCTGCGCGTTAAGGATGTGGATTTCGAATACCGGCAGATTGTTGTAAGGGATGGCAAAGGGCAAAAAGATCGCACCACCATGTTGGCCGACAGGCTCGTTGAACCCCTCAAGAAACAGTTGCAAAAGGTGAAAACTATTCACCGAGCAGACTTAAAGGCTGGCTTCGGAAGGACGTGCCTGCCCTTTGCTCTTGGGAGGAAATATCCTAATGCCGGTTGTGAGTGCGGTTGGCAATACGTATTTCCCGCTTCGAAGAGATGTGAAGATCCCTATACCGGTAGGATCACCAGACATCACCTACATGAGTCTGTGATACAACGTGCGGTCCGGACCGCTATGCGTGAGGCCGGTATTGCCAAGCACGGCAATTGCCACACATTTCGCCACAGCTTCGCTACCCACTTGCTGGAGGATGGTTACGATATTCGCACGGTTCAGGAACTGCTTGGACACAAGGACGTATCCACTACCATGGTCTACACTCATGTCCTGAACAAAGGAGGCAATGCGGTGCGCAGTCCGCTTGATGAGGTAAAATGAAATTAACCGAAAAGCAGAAAGAATTTCTAGCTTATATCTCGCAGTACATGGAGGATTGGGAACGGTCCCCCAGTTTTGAAGAGATATGTTCCCATTTCGGCTTTAACTCCTACAACACGGTAACTAGTTATCTTAAGGCCCTGGAACGCAAAGGCTATGTTCGGCTTCCAAAGAAGAAGAACCAGAAGCGGGCCATTCAAGTTATCAGTCCCGTGGAGACCAAGCGATTTGAGTTTCCCCTCCTTGGAAGGGTGGCGGCCGGAGAACCGATCGAAGCGGTCGAGGACGTCGACGTCATTGAAGTCCCTCCATCCATGGTAGGCAGTGGCAACCACTTTGTCTTGGAGGTCAAGGGGGCCTCCATGAAAGACGACGGGATACTGGATGGAGATTTCGTAGTGGTCAGAAAGCAGCCAACAGCAGAAAACGGAGAGACCGTGGTGGCCCTTATCAACAATGAGGCGACTATTAAGAAGTATTACAAGAAGAAACGCAATGTGGAACTTCGCCCAGCCAATGAGGAGATGGAGTCAATTGTCGTCAGAAAAGGGGACCTGCGGCTCCAAGGAAAGGTGGTAGGGGTGATCAGGCATTACAGATAACTCCACAGTTTTTTTATACACCCATTTGGTCAATTCTCGGTGAATTTGCAATGCCTTGAGATTGCTTCGCTCCGCTCGCAATGACTGAAAAGTCTTCGTAATGTCATTGCGAGGCCCGCCCTGGCGCGACATAAGTTGGACCATGCCTAAGGGAAAAAAGCCGGTCTGGGCCAGGTGAGAAAACCGAATAGATAGGCCGAATATGGACCAAAGGAGATTCCTCGCTACGCTCGGAACAGGCTCCGCAATCTTGTTGTGTTTTGCACCGATAATTGCTGGTTACGGTTTGACCATATCGCGATTTATTGCTACCATTGCTTATAGTCGGAAAGCTTATGGTGTCCACCGGGAGCCTCGGGATTTAGACATGAGTGAGAAAGCGTGAAACTGTTTAAAGTAATACTATTTGTGGTGGTTATCTTATCCCTTGCGGCCGGAGGCGCGGCCCTGTTCTTTTATCAATATGCCACAACTCCGGTAGGCACGTCTGAAACCAGCCGTGTGGTCTGGATAAAACCGGGCCAGAGCTTTTTCGAAACAGTCGCCCAGCTTGAAAAAGCCGGCCTGGTGCGCCACCCGAAAAAATTTCGGTGGCTTGCCTATCTCAAAAGGGATGAGAGGCGGATTCGAGCGGGTGAATACGAACTTTCCGGCTCGATGTCGCCCGGAGCCATCCTGGATACCCTGATCAGGGGCGAAACCCTCCCTCATAAAGTAGTCATCCCTGAGGGGTCCACGGTCTTTGAGATAGGGCAAGCCCTTGAAAGAGCCGGGCTTGTATCTGCGGAGGCCTTTTTGCAGGCAGCCTCCGATCCCGGCCTCATAGAGGCCCTTGGCATAGAAGGTCATGCCTTTGAAGGATATCTATTTCCGGAGACTTATCATTTCCACAAAGGGGTTACTTCTGAACAGATCATAAAGAAGATGGTTGCTCATTTTCGTTCGGTCTTTACACCCGCGTGGACCGAGCGGGTCCATGCCAGGGGCTTTACCACCCATCAGGTGGTAACCCTTGCCTCTATTGTGGAAAAGGAGACGTCAAAACCCGAAGAACGACCGCTCATTGCGGCCGTGTTTCTGAATCGACTAAAGCGCCGCATGCGCCTTGAGAGCGACCCTACGGTCATCTACGGCATTAAGGACTTTGATGGGAACTTGACTCGCAAGGATCTCAAAACCATGAGTCCGTATAACACATACCGGATCAAGGGTCTGCCACCGGGCCCTATTGCCAATCCCGGCCGAGCTTCCATTGAAGCGGTCCTGTATCCATCCGAGGAACCCTACCTGTACTTCGTGTCGAAAAATGACGGCTCCCACCACTTTTCTCCAACCCTACGTGAGCACAACCGGATGGTGCGACGATATCAGCTGCGGCGATGAGTGAGCCGTCGGATTCGACTCATATGGTGGCCTAGAGACACATTACTACTATATGTTGTACCTTTCTTATCCCCCCACAATAGACCACCAGAGATCATCTACACTCTTGAAGTTTAACTTCCACGAATTATTCAAAAAAATAATGACTATACTTGCATTTTTTTCTTGACATTACAATTCTAGTTAAGGTCAAGATATGTTTCGGGGCAGTTCCTCTCATAACCTGGATTCCAAAGGCCGATTGATTATTCCGGCCCGTTTTCGGGATGTGTTGAAGCAGAGTAGCGTGGACGGGCTTATGATCTCGAAGATGGATAGTTCCCTCTGTTGCTATACCTTTGAAGAATGGCACAAGATTGAAGAGCGTATCCTCAACCTTGCTCGGAGAAGCGAAAATATGCGGCGTTTCCGGCGCATTTTCATAGGCGGTGCCCATGAATGTATGCTTGACAAGCAGGCGCGTATTCTGATTCCACCAATCCTGCGGCAGTATGCGGGTCTAGACAAAGGTGTCGTTCTTGTAGGGGTGCTCGATCATTTTGAGATATGGGCTAAGGAAAGCTATGCTCAGGAGGATGAGAATCTGCACAACGATCTGAAGAACGAGGATCTGAGGAACGAGATTGCTGAACTGGGGCTTTAAGGTGAGTTGGCCATGCAATATCGCCATGTCCCGGTTATGGTTAGAGAGGTCATTGACTATCTAAACTGCTTACCTGGCAAGACTTACGTAGACGGTACTTTAGGGGGGGGTAGCCATGCCCAGGCTATTCTGGAGGCCATCGGCCCAAGCGGCCGTCTCATCGGCATCGACCGAGACCCGGATGCGATTGCCTATGCCGGGAAATCCCTCTGTCGGTTTAAACCGAACATTCAAATCTTTCACGACAACTTTACCCATCTTCCACAAATTCTTTCCCGGTTGCATACCACCGGGGTGGACGGGATTTTGCTCGATTTGGGGCTCTCACTCTACCAACTGGAAGGAAGCGGCCGAGGTTTCAGCTTCATGCGGGACGAGCCTCTGGATATGCGTATGAATCCAGAACAGGGCCACACGGCTGCGGCAATTGTAAACAGGCTATCGGGAAAAGACCTTGCAGACCTAATAGCCGAGTATGGAGAGGAGCCATGGGCCGTTCGTATTGCAAAATCTATTGTGGCTGCACGCCGCCGGCAAGAGATCCGCTCAAGCTTGCAACTTGCCGAGGTTGTCGAGAAGGCGGTTCCGGCTCGGCATCGTCGGGGGCGAATCCATCCGGCCACGCGGACATTTCAAGCAATAAGGATTGCAGTGAACCAGGAACTGGAGGCCTTGGAAGAATTTCTGGATGAGGCAGTCAATCTCCTTAATCCGGGGGGGCGGCTTTGCATCCTGTCATTCCATTCGCTTGAGGACCGCATCGTCAAAGAACGCTTCAAAGCCCTTGCCCGGGGGTGTACCTGTCCACCACACTTTCCAATGTGTGTGTGCGGAAAAACACCCCAGGTGTCTATCCTGACCAAGAAGCCGGCGCGACCCGGTCCGGCTGAGGTTCAGGCAAATCCTATGGCTCGAAGCGGTAGGTTACGGGCGGCGGAACGGCTCAGTGACGATTGATGATTGAATATTGATGATTGAATATTGGGTCTTTCAATCGACAATAGTCAATATTCAATTTAGAAAGGGGGCGCCATGAAGAAGAAGAGAGTTTCAAAGGGCCGACATCGCATGGTGTTCATATTATGGATCGCGCTTATGGTGTTTCTTATGGCAGAACTCCTGGTCTATACCTGGTGTAGGGTGCAGTATGTGCGAACGGGATATGAAGTTACCGAAGCCACTGAGGAGCACGAGCGTTTGATGGAGCTTCACAGGAAGCTACAGGTAGAGGGGGCCCGTTTGAGGTCTCCTGAGCGTGTCACACGCATAGCCCGGCAACGAGGGCTGGTGATGCCTGATTCAAAACAGGTCGTAGTGATCCCATGAGGACCCGCAGAAAAAAGAAATCGAATCGGTTAAAGTGGATTCGGTTTCGGATCATTGTGGTGGGGGCTGTCTTGGGGGTTTGGTTTGTTCTCATGATGGGCCGGGCTTTTCAATTGCAGGTCCTTGAGGGCAAGCAGCTTCGGTCCAGGGCTGCGGACCAGTACAAGAAGGACTTTCACAACAGCTCCAAACGGGGCACCATATATGACCGAAACTACGCGGAGGTGGCGGTAAGCATCGATGTGGCTTCTATCTGCGCACATCCCGGGCAGATTTGTTCTAAAGAACAGACGGCTTCGGCGCTGGCGCGGGCCTTAAACCTGGGGCAAAAGTCTCTCTTGAAGAAGCTGTTATCGGACAAGAGCTTTGTTTGGATCAAAAGGCATGCAGACCCCACAGAGGTCTCGCGGGTCAGAGAATTGAAGCTGGATGGAATCGACTTTGTCACAGAGAGCCGCCGATTCTATCCTATGAAGAGCCTGGCTGCACAGGTAATAGGGTTTTGTGGAACGGACGGGAGGGGTTTAGAGGGGTTGGAATTCTATTATGACTCCTTCTTGAAAGGCCGTGAAAGTAGCCTGACGGTTTTAAGAGATGCCCTTGGGCGTGGTTTTACGGCTAAAGGCCCCTATCCTGAAGGCAAGCCAGGGTATAACCTGATTTTGACCATTGACAAGAACATTCAGTATATTGCCGAGGCGGCCCTTGCTGAAGGGGTAATGGAGTTTGGGGCCAAGTCGGGCATGGCACTGGTGATCGCTCCCAGGACAGGGGCAATCCTGGCCGTGGCTCACGTGCCGAGGTTTAATCCAAATGCATTTGGCCAATATGAACCCTGGTTGTGGCGGAACCGTGCGATTACAGACTCCTTTGAGCCGGGTTCCACATTGAAGATATTCCTTGGCGCCGCAGCCCTGGAATCGGGACTCTGCAAACCTGGTTCAGAATTTTACTGCGAGGAGGGGGTCTACAGGGTTGGCAAGAATTTTGTGCATGACATTCGTCCCCATGCTGCGCTTTCACTCCAGGATATTCTAAAATACTCTAGCAACATTGGCGCTGCCAAGGTGGGCGAAAAGGTCGGTTCGGCCTACCTCTACCTCAAACTCAAGGAATTCGGTCTTGGCGATAGATTGGGTGTTGAGTGTCCAGGCGAGACCCAGGGGAGCTTATCCCCGGTTGGGGGCTGGTCTGAGATCGATGCTGTTGCGATTTGTTTTGGACAGGGCGTTTCTGTGTCAGCCTTGCAGCTTGCGGCTGCGGTTTCCGCCATAGCCAATGATGGGCTTCTGATGAAGCCGTTTCTGGTGCAGGGGATGACGGACGTGCATGGCGGTGTAGTAAAGAGTTTTCAACCCACTGCCCTGCGACAGGTCATTTCATCTGAAAACGCCTGGCGTTTAACGCGTATGATGGAAAGAGCCGTGGAGAAGGGTGGTACAGGTGTTCGGGCGGCCCTGGGGGGGTACAGGGTTGCCGGAAAGACCGGTACGGCCCAGAAGGCGGACCCCACAGGAGGGGGGTATGCAGAAGATAAATACATAGCTTCCTTTGTAGGATTTGTGCCTGCTGAAAACCCGGAGATCGTCGTTCTGGTGGTCATTGATGAGCCTAAGAAACACCATTTTGGCGGGGTAGTGGCCGCTCCGGTATTCAGACGTATCATTCGGGAAACTCTTCGGTATTTGAAGGTTCCTCCTGAACTGGCCACCCCTGAGTACACGGACCTTGGGCGGGATAGCCCCGGAACGAATAGAAGGGAGGATCATCGGCGGGCAGGGGAGTCTCTGAGGGTCTCATGCGAGGCACCGACGATGGGGTGAAGTTAGGTCTTCTTCTGGAGACCGTAGCGGTTATGCATTTTGTTGGGCTTGAGGATCAGATCATCGACTCAATACACTATGATTCGCGCACTGTGACGCCCGGAGGGCTGTTTGTGGCGATCCAGGGCCATCGCTGTGACGGATACGCCTACATTGAAGAGGCGATCGAAAAGGGAGCTGTTGCTGTTTTAACAGAAAAGCAATGGGCCGGGCCGCCGTTGGTCAGTGTAGCTCAGGTTGAAAATGCCCGGCTGGCACTGGCCGGCCTTTCGTCGGCATTTTATGGGGATCCGTCCCGAGAGCTTTGTATGATCGGCATTACTGGTACAAACGGTAAGACAACAACGGCCTATTTCATAGAGTCCATCTTGAATGCTGCCGGCTTCAAAGTCGGCGTTATCGGCACAATCAACTACCGATTTGGAGGGCAAAGCTTTACCAATCCGGTGACGACACCCGAGTCCCTTGATCTGATGCGGCTTCTGCGCAATATGGCCGACAGCGGGATAACTCACGTGGTCCTTGAGGTCTCATCCCACGCCCTTGATCTCCATCGCGTAGCCTTCTGCGAGTTCGATGTGGGGGTTTTTACCAATCTGTCCAGGGAACACCTCGACTACCACGGGGACATGGAAACCTATTGGCAGTGCAAAAGGGAACTTTTGGGGCAACTGGGGATCGGGTCGAAGCGGGGACGTGCCGTTGCTGTTGTTAACTGGGATGACCCAAGGGGAAAGGGGTTATCCAGCGAGGTCACGGTTCCGTGCTTTCGCGTTGGGTTTTCAGACAAGTGCGAAATCCGGGCTCAAGATGTCAACGTCACCATAGACGGCACCTCAGGCAAAGTACAGACCCCTGGGGGCGATTTTGATTTCATATCTTCCCTGGTGGGAAACCACAACGTATACAACATCCTGTCTGCCACAGGTGTGGCAACAGGGCTCGGGATCCCCTTAGACACAATTCAGCAAGGGATCAAGGATCTTCAGGGGGTGCCGGGCCGGCTTGAGTGCGTGGCCAATAACATAGGGCTTTCAGTCTTTGTCGACTATGCCCATACGCCGGACGCCCTGGAAAATGTGTTGGCTGTTTTGAGAGGGCTTACATCCGGCCGTGTGATTACCATATTTGGTTGCGGAGGGGATCGGGATCGAGACAAACGCCCCATGATGGGCGCGACCGCAGGCCGACTCAGTGATCTTGTGGTATTGACTTCTGATAACCCGCGTACCGAGGCGCCGGGGGCCATACTGGCGGGTATTGTCGAGGGGACTGCTGCTGTGCAAAACCACCGGTATGAATCCAGCGAATTGGCAAATGGTTTTGATACCCGAGGCTATGTTGTGGAGCCGGATCGGAGGAAAGCCATTGCATTAGGGCTTCGCGCGGCCAGGTTTGGGGACACGGTAATCATAGCAGGCAAGGGACATGAAACCTATCAGATAATAGGTGAGACGACCATACCCTTTGACGACAGGGTAGAGGCGAGGAGAGTGCTGGAGGGATTGTCAATTGACGAATGAATATTGACGAATGAACAATGACCATCGAGGATTGAATACTGAATATTTGTTTCCCCAATCTTCAATCTTCAATAGACAATCTTCAATTCTTTTGGCTGATGACCAATGACCAATGACTCAAAAACCTGGACCGTTTCGGATGTCTTGCAGGCAACAGGCGGGCGTCTTGTATGTGGGGATGACGGGACTCGATTTCAAGCTATTTCCATTGATTCCCGGACGACCAAGGCTGGCGATCTTTTTGTAGCCATTGGGGGACAAAAGCACGACGGACACGACTTTTTGGAAGAGGTCTTTCGCAGTGGGGCCATGGGTGTGCTGGTGGCCGAGGACTATATCAGCAAGCAGTCCTCAGTACCCGGGCAGGGGGAACTTTGGATGGCCGTGCCAGACACCCTAAGGGCCCTAGGAGACCTGGCTGCGTTTGTTCGACGGCAGAACAATGTTTCAGTGGTAGCCATTACCGGAACTAATGGCAAGACCACGACCAAGGAGATGACAGCTGCGATGCTGGGCCAAGCCTTCAATGTGTTGAAGACGCCCGGCAACTTCAACAACCTGATTGGATTGCCCCTCACCCTGTTTGGCTTAAGCGACAGCCATGAATGGGCTGTTCTCGAACTTGCCATGAATCATCCAGGTGAAATCCGCCGGCTTGCTGAAATCGCCGATCCGGATCTGGGTGTGATTACCAATGTAGAACCTGGTCATCTGGAGGGTGTGAAAGATATCGATGGTGTTATGGAGGCCAAGGGTGAGCTCCTTGAGGGGTTGGGGCAAGATGGCACGGCAGTATTAAATGTTGATGACCATAGGGTTTGCAGGTTGGCGGAGCGGTTTGGCGGACGAGTGGTAACCTTCGGCATTGAGAGTTCGGCCGAGGTATCGGGAACCCCGGTATCTCAGACCCTCGCGGGTTCTTCCTTTGATCTTTCCTGGTATGACGAGTCGGTTCGGATCTCCCTAAAGATTCTCGGCAAGGGTGCAATTTACAACGCCTTGGCTGCCGCTGCTGTGGGATACCGGGTTGGCCTCTCAATAGAAGAGGTAAAAAAGGGCTTGGAATCTGCTGTCTCCCTTCCGGGGCGCATGGAAATCTCAACACTTCCGGGTGGCATTCACCTCATCAACGATACATACAATGCGAATCCGGGCTCTGTGGCAGTGGCTATTGAGACGCTGTGTTCCTTAAAGGGTAGCGGAAGGGGAATCTTTATCATAGGAGACATGATGGAACTCGGGCAACACGCCCAAAATGCCCACAAGAAGATTGGAATCTTGGCGGCCCGCGCCGGCATAGCGGGCCTCTTTGCTACAGGTGAATTTGCAGGCATAGTGGCCGAAGGTGCTGCGGGAGCAGGTATGGACCATAGAAAGATTTTTGTCGGCACCAAGGAACAGATCGTAGAAGCCTTTAAGGAGCGCTCGGGACCCGGAGACTGGGTCCTTGTGAAGGGATCGCGCCTCATGGCTATGGAAAAGGTCGTTGAAGGGCTGACGATTGACGTTTGACTATTGAGCGACGCCCGATGCGAGATACCTGATGCCAGTGTACGGCATCCGGTATCAGACCAGTAACCAGTGACCAGTGACTAATGACCAATGACCAGTAACGAGTAACGAGTAACGAGTAACGAGTAACGGACATGCTTTATCACTTACTCTATCCGCTCCATACAACCTTTTCCGCCTTTAATATATTTCGCTACATTACGTTTCGGACTATCTATGCAAGTCTCACCGCACTTTTGATCTGTTGGTTGTTGGGACCATGGGTGATAAGAAAACTTACAGAGCGTCAGATAGGCCAGTATGTGAGGACGGACGGTCCCCCAGCTCACATGACCAAGACCGGCAAGCCTACCATGGGGGGGATATTGCTCCTTTTTGCCATTGTGACGGCCACACTTCTTTGGGCCAACCTGAGCAATTTCTTCGTGTGGATAGTCCTCCTTGTCACGATCAGCTATGGCGCTATCGGGTTTCTAGATGACTACCTGATGCAAGTCAAGAAGGAAACCGGGGGGCTTCCAGGACCAATCAAGATTGTGATCCAGGCGGGCATAGGGTTGCTCGTAGCCGGGCTTCTTTATGCACGTGCCGATTTCGATACCCATGTGAGCGTTCCCTTTTTGAAGCAGGTAGCGCCTGATCTTGGCTGGGCCTACATCCTCTTTGCCACCGCGGTGATTGTGGGAACCTCTAATGCGGTGAACTTGACCGACGGCCTGGATGGTCTTGCTATCGGACCTGTGACAGTGGCTGCTGCCACCTATATAGTACTGTCATACGTGGCAGGCCATATGAAGATCGCCGATTATCTTCAGATTCAGTATGTGGCAGGCAGCGGGGAACTGGCAGTATTTTGCGGTGCTCTAGTGGGGGCTGGTATGGGATTTCTCTGGTACAACGCCTATCCGGCCCAAATATTCATGGGAGATGTGGGCTCCCTTCCATTGGGTGGAGCATTGGGAACGGTTGCGGTGATTACCAAACATGAGATCCTCCTGGCCCTTGTGGGAGGCATTTTTGTCATAGAGGCCCTGTCAGTCATCTTTCAGGTGGGGTTCTTCAAGGTGACCAGCGGACGTCGCATTTTCCGCATGGCTCCTATCCATCATCACTTTGAGTTAAAGGGATGGCCTGAGCCCAAGGTGATTGTCAGGTTCTGGATCATTGCCATTATTTTGGGCCTGTTTGCGGTCAGCACGTTGAAGTTGCGATAGGCAGGTCTATGTACAGAGATTCAAAGTTGGATTTCGAAAACAAGAAGGTCTTAGTCGTTGGTTTGGCCAAGACCGGACTTGCGGTCGCCCGGTTCTTGAAGGATCGGGGGGCGCAAGTTACAGCAACCGACCTGAAGGAAAAGGATGAACTTAACTCCTATGTTCATGAGGCCTTTAACATGGGCATTTCCCTGGAGCTTGGGACACACAGGATCGAAAGTTTTACGGACTCAGATCTTATTGTTGTGAGTCCCGGGGTGCCACACAGGATAACACCCATGGAGGCAGCAAGGGCGGCAGGGGTACCGGTGATTGGTGAGGTGGAATTGGCTTCCCGCTACATAAAGGAACTGATTGTCGCCATCACGGGGACCAATGGCAAGACCACTACCACAAGTCTTATTGGAGAGATGTTGAAGGCTTCCGGGCGCAAGGTATTTGTGGGGGGCAATATAGGCGCCCCACTGATTGACTACCTTAATTCCGGCACGCATGCAGACGTGATTGTAGCAGAAATCAGCAGTTTTCAACTCGATACAATAGAGAGCTTCAGGCCTAAAGTAGGCGTTATCTTAAATATTACAGAAGACCATCTCGATCGTTACAACGATTTCCGTCACTATGTGCGATCAAAGGGAAAGTTGTTCAAAAATCAAGAGAGCACCGATGTGGCGGTCTTAAACAGGATCGACCCTGCGGTTAGCGAACTTGAATCGTGGATTCGGGCTCAAAAACTCTATTTCAACATTAACTCAGATACTCGACACGGGGCCGTGATTCGTGACAAGGAGATGATCTGCAGCCTTCCCGGAAAAGCTCCGGTCATCCTTAGCTTGGCCAAGTTTGGGCTTACGGGAGAGCACAACCTGGAGAATGCTGCGGCTGCAAGCCTTGCAGCGTTGGTTGCAGCGGCTGACCGGTCAGGTATCCAGATGGCACTCGACACCTATGAAGGCCTGCATCACCGGCTGGAATATGTCAGGAGCGTCAACGGTGTTCAGTACTACAATGATTCCAAGGCTACCAATGTCGATGCTGTCAAACGCTCACTTGAGAGTTTTGACTCCCCGGTGATCTTGATCATGGGGGGCCGGGACAAGGGTGGCAGTTACACGTCCCTGAAGGAGCTCGTAAAAAAGAGGGTCAAGAGACTCATTGCCGTTGGGGAGGCCGGGGAAAAGATTTTGAACGCCTTGGGTGGGCTAACGCATAGTGAAGGGACAAGGACCCTCGCAGACGC
>SMTZ1_10006414_pt1 | contig 11831 bp, 10 predicted proteins | sample DeeMarSWOR136_30_FD_25667 | JGI IMG/M metagenome (IMG submission 25667) | reverse complement strand
CTACCAATAACGAAGTCATAAAATGAAGGGAGAAAAAGTTACAAAATCGTGACATTACAGGGTACGGTCTCTGGGGAGGGCCTGAACTGTCATGGCAGTTCTTAGAGGTGGAAACTCTTGAATCTGTTTAGGCCAGGGGCTGGTCTATAATGTAGCCTGTCTTGGGGATGGTGCGAATTAACTTAGGATTTGTGGGATCGTCTTCTAGCTTGCTTCTCAGTCGACTAATACATGTTCTCAGGAGCTGAACATCATCGCGGTATTCAGGCCCCCAAACGTGGGTAAGTAGATCATCATAGAGCATGAGGCGCCCGGCGTTTTTTATAAGCTGGCTGAATAAAAGCCACTCGGTTCGGGGCAAGTATCGCTGCTCATTCCTGACATAGACAATGTGCCTCTTGAAATCGACGGTTACGTGCCCCAAATTGAATACCTCTGGGACTTTCAGTCTTTCGCTAGGCTCAAGCCGTCGCCTGACTGCCTCAATCCGGGCGACTAGTTCATCAGGATTGAATGGCTTAGGTAGGTAGTCATCAGCACCCAGTTGGAGCCCCTTAATTCTGTCAGAATTAGCATCTTTGGCAGTGAGAACAATAACTGGCACCGCCGAAAAGCTGCGCAGTTCCTTAAGCATCTCCAGGCCATCCATCTTTGGCATGAGGAGGTCAAGCACAATCAGGTTCGGCTCCTGAGCTTGAGCCTGTTCCAGACCCTCAACGCCATTATTAGCAGTGAATACCTCATATCCTGAAGCTTTCAACTTGGATCTGAGGAAGTTTAAAATCCTTTGGTCATCGTCAACTGCCAATATGCGAAATTGTCTCACGTTAATGTCTCCGAATTTACTACTCTCAATCGGCATAATAGTCCAAAGTTCGGCGAACGTCAATGTTATCCCTTTGTAGATAGGCAAAACCTTGACTTACCTACTCATAGATAATAGAATATGACGCATCTAGCTAGAAATTAGGATTGAAATCGGACAAAACTGGGGAAAGGTTTATGGCTGCGGAAGAGCAACAAGAGCAGGTATACCGGGGCACTAGCCAACGACAGCAAACAGAGGAGCTAGCCAGGGCTCTAGAAGAGGAAAGGGATGTCCTCGAAGTTATCATGGAAAACACGGGCGCTCAGGTAGCCTACCTCGACCCTGAATTCAATTTTATCCGGGTTAATTCTGCCTACGCCAAAGGGTCAGGTCACACTGTAAAGGAACTCATTGGACGAAACCATTTTGACCTCTTTCCCAATGAGGAGAATCAAGCCATATTTGAAAAGGTACGAGATACGGGAAAGACCGTAGAGTACCATGATAAACCTTTTGGGTATAAATACCAGCCCTGGCGAGGTATCACCTACTGGGACTGGACACTAGTTCCAGTGAAGGATACTTCCGACCGTGTCCAAGGACTGGTACTCTCTCTTGCGGAAACAACTGAGCGCAAACTGGCAGAGGAGAGAATTCAGCAGCAAAATGAATTTCTAGAAAGCACGTTGGAAAGTCTCGCTCATCCCTTCTATGTGGTGAATGCCCTTGACTATACGGTGATAATGGCAAACTCCGCAGCTCGGCTGGGTAAATTGACCGGAAAATCGAAATGCTATACTCTTACGCATAGAAAAAGAAAACCATGCAACAGTGCTGAGCACATTTGTCCCCTTGTAGAGCTAAAGAAAACCAAAAAACCAGTAATTGTGGAGCATATCCATTACGATAACAATGGCAACAAGAAAACCGTTGAGGTTCACGGCTACCCCATTTACGATAAAGAAGGCAATGTCACCCAGATGATAGAGTACTGTTTAGACATTAGTGAGCGCAAGAAATTGGATCAGCTCAAAGACGAGTTCATTGGCTTTGTCTCCCATGAGCTACGCAGTCCCCTGACCGTGATTACAGGAGCGGTCAATACAGTTCTGACCGAAGGAGCACGTTTATCTCCAGAAGAAACGCGTCAATTGCTCCAGGATGCAGCTCTGGAAGCACAATCGCTATCCCATCTGTTGGGGAACCTCCTGGAATTGTCCAGAGTACAAGCCAATCGACTTATCATTCATATCGAACCAGTTGATGTCAAAAAAGTGATTCGAGAAACCGCCGAGGAAATGAAGCGCCAGTCTTCAAAACACCAATTCATAGTTAAGGTCCCGAAAGAACTTCCCCCGGTTCATGTCGACCAATTGAGACTGGAACGCGTCCTCCATAATCTCATTGAAAATGCCGTTAAGTATTCACCGCAAGGAGGAGAGATACGAGTCTCCGCTAAATCAGAAGGGGAGCGTTTGGTTATCGGGGTCAGCGACCAGGGAATCGGGATATCTCCTTCTGACCAGGCCAAGCTATTTGGGCCTTTCCGACGGCTTGAAGAGTCCCGACCTGATGGAGTAGGAGGCGTGGGACTCGGTTTATTAGTATGCCGCAGACTGGTAGAAGCTCACGGTGGCCAGATCTGGGTCGAGTCAGAACCTGGCCGAGGCTCAACCTTCTTCTTTACACTACCTCTGAGCAGACGTTGATCAACCTTGGATTCCTCCAGAAATTCAAAATAATCCTGGCATTGAGCCGCTCTTGAACTCATTATTTTTGCCATCGGCGATCCTAATAATCCCAAGCGGATTCGTACCATCTCCAAGACAGTATACCAGGCCGTTAGCTTGAACAGCTGGGAGTTTCTTACCTCTAAGGACTGCCATGACATTTTAAGCCTCCCTAGAAACCGTGGACTGCAATGTCATAATTTTGTAACTTTTTCTCCTTTCATTTTATGACTTCGTTATTGATAGCCCGCTACTATTCTTGTGTCAAAGATGCTACGCCCACAAGCAGGAGAGAAAGGTAAAGTTTACAGCGAGAGGGGCGGAACGTGAAAGTTCTGGTAGTTGGGGATAACCAGCATATCGTCAGAGACATCTCCTTATGCCTACAGTTAAGGTACCCGGAGATTAGCGTTGTCTCGGTTGCGGAGGGACCAAAGGGGATAGAGATGGTGGAAACCGAGTCGCCCGATTTGGTTATGGTAGATTCCTCTTTACCTGATATAGACACCCTGGACTTAGTTAGCGAAATTCGCGAGTTCTCCGATGTCCCCTTGATCATACTCTGCGAGGCGGAAACTGACATGGACAGAGCCAAGGGTTTGGAGGCGGGGGCTGATGAATATGTTACCAAGCTGTTTAACCCTATCGAGCTTTTAGCTAGGATAAGAGCACTGCTTCGTCGCACCCAAGGATTTAGCTTCAAACCGGAAAGTCTGTTTTCTTTCGACGGTGAACTAACTATCAATTTCACCACACGCGAGGTCTTCCTATCAAGCAAGCGAGTCAAGTTGACTCCTATCGAGTATCACCTGCTCTCAGAGCTGGTAAGAAATGAAGGCAAGGTGCTTACCCATAGTAACTTAGTGGAAAAGGTATGGGGCTCGGAAGACATCTGTGACCACAGTTACGTCAAGAAATATATTTATCGTCTCCGTTCCAAGCTTGAGAACGATGCTGGTAAGCCACAAATGCTCCTGACGGAACGAGGGATAGGTTACAAGTTTGTCAGACCTATTAGATCACAATCTACAATGTCATAATTTTGCAATTTTTTCTCCTTTCACTTTATGACTTTGTTATTGCTGGTTTGTTATCGTAGTTGGTGTAGACCTGAAGGCCTGGGGAGCAGGTCATAAGCATAATTACCTAATTCTGAACAGTTAAAGGTAAGTGTTAATGATTAGTTTTTAAGGATTAAAAGTAGGTATTATAGCGGACGCTTGGTTTGCTAATATCATAGTAAGCTGTTGTTAGAGATAAGAAGATTAAATAGGCTAAGAAACGTGGTTGAAAAGCAGAACTGGCGAAAGAAAGACGAGCTACCTGCCAGAAGAATATCGGGGTAGCAGTTAAAAGTTCAGTATAAGTGACGCTAAAATAAGTAGACATAAACATTAAAAAGTAGGAATAATGAGATGGAAATTCAAACTGGATTAATTCTAGCAGCACTGGCTATGCCTATCATGCTTGTTCCTGTAGTGTTTATTTGGTTTCTGATTATCGGCGGTATTGTTATATTTATTAAAGAAGCGCGAACTGGTCGAGCTGTCCACAAGAAAAATGTTGGGGCTGTAGCTAAGATTAAGACTAAGTAGATGGTCAACGCTGACCAATCTCGTTAGTTAATAATTCACTGAAAATTGGATCAAACTTTTACTCTAAGGGCAACAAATAAAATACCTGGTCCGCCATGAACTCCTAGGACAGGTCCTAACCTGACTAACCTAATCCGCTCTCTATTAATTATGGAATCCATACGCTCAGCCAAGCTCTGCGCTTCGTCAGGTGTGGTGCTATATACAATAGCCAAATCCTGAATATCGTTGGCATTTTTTATAAAGTTAAACAATCTATCTATACCATCATCCCGATTGCTGACTTGACCAGCTGGTTCTAGTTCCCCGTCTTTTATCGTCAGCATCGGCTTCACAGCCAATACTGAGCCTAATAATGCTTTTAATTTACTAATACGCCCACCTTTTGCCAGGTATCTGAGGGTATCAAGAAGACCAAGTAAGTGAATACTGGGAATAATTCGTTTCACCTCTTCCGATACTTGTGATAAACTTTTTCCAGACTTAGCAAATGTAGAAGCTGCCTCAACCAACAGACCCAGACCCATTGTCACTAACTGCGAGTCAACCACCTCAATAGGACACGCCGTCTCCACCAGTTCTTTAGCACGTAAGGCTGAGTTGTAGGTGGCACTTAATTTACTGGAGATATGAATGGAGATAATCCCGTCAGCCTCCCTAATTAGTTTCTGATAGACATCGGCAAAATCCTCCGGAGTCGGGGGTTCAGTGCTTGGGTGGACAGGGTCAGTAAGTAGCCTTTGGTAAAATTCCTCCTCGCTTATATCCATCCGGTCACGGTAAACATCGTTTCCAAAATGCACGTAGGCTGGCACTACGGTAATACCCAACTTATTGGCAAGGTCAGTTGGCATGTCGGCAGTACTGTCAGTAACAATCTTAACATTCATCAAACACAATCTCCTTTAGTATTAGGGTTACCGTTAAAAGCCCTAATATTTATAACATATTGCACTATTCATAGGCTAGTGTCTCTCGAACGCTCATCTTGGTGGCACGATAAGCCGGTAACAAGCTGGCTATAACCGAGACAATAACTACGATTGCCAACCAGCCGATGACGCCCAATAGCGAAAAGACGAAATCCAGAGGCTGGTAAAAAAATGCCTGTCCCAACATAGCGTCGAAGAGCAGGCTCAGGGGTACACTGAGAGGAACAGCTAGAGCCCAACTGATGACGCCGATTAGCAGTCCCTCAGTAACAACAACGCCGCTTATCATGCTGTTGCCAGCACCGATGGAACGCATCACGCCAATTTCACGAGTACGCTCCATCACGTTCAGACTCATCATACCGGCTAGCCCGAGTCCCCCAATCATTGCCGTCATAGCTGCCATGGCCAGCAGAAAGGCAACCAGAAAGTCGAACTGGCCGGCAATGGACGAAGCGACCACATCTCTAGTCATTGACCGGCTGACCTTGATTCCCGAGTCTTTGAGGTGCTTCTCCAGTGCCGCCGCCATCGCGGATTGAGCCTTGCCGTCTTTTTTTTCGGTGCGGACATACATCGAAGAAGCCAGACCGGACTCTCCCTTGACGCTTGAGAGGTAGTCGAAATCAGCGTAGCCCAATCTTTCAAAAGGCATAAACATGATACCGACTACCTCCCATTCGTATTCCTTGTTGCCTACCTCCAGCACGATCTCATCGCCTACCTGAACATCCGGCATATCATCAACTAAATTACTACCCAAGACGATGGCATTCCGGTCTTCTTCTTGCAACCAGCGCCCCGAGAGTAAGTCTGGTTGGATAAAATCCGAACCGGGCGGTACGCCAGCAAGGGGAAATGTGGCTCCTTTAGTGCCATCCGGTTTAATGCGTTGCACCTGCACCCCCGTATGGCCTTCTGCCTCGGTCACCCCGGGCAGGTTCTCGGCTCGGCGCTCAACCCCCTGGCCCTGATAATCACCATCGAGGTATAGTGCGACTTCATAGTTGTACCACGTTTCAAGAATATTATCGAGTTCAGCCATCATTGAGCCGCGCACATTTACCACGGTGAGAAAGAGCGCTCCGGCGATGGTAAGCGCACCCAGAGTCAGAAAGAGCCGCCCCTTGCGCCGAAAAGTATTGCGCAGAGAAAGCAGTACCGGGCGCGGTAGACTGCGCACCTGTAGTAACAAGCGGTCGAGCCACCCATACCCGCCCTTACTACCAATGCCATAGCTGCTGAGTGCCTCGCGTGCCGTCACCCGCACCCCACCCAAGACCGGTATTGCCGAAGCCACTATGGGCACCAGCAGTGCCGCTATCAACTGCAAAAGGAAAACTTGCGCCGGCAGGTAGAAATTAACGATATCGACATTCAGAAACTGTGTCACCGCGCGCGTGAACAGGTAGCCCAGCCCCATACCAATGGGTAACGCCACCACCAACGACAGCAGACCATAAACGGTTACCAGCACCATGTAGATGCCAGTTATTTGCCTCCCCGTGCCGCCAATCGCCTTCATCATGCCAATCTGTCGTCTTTGCTCGGTGAGCAACGCCGACATGGTATTCACCACTAAAAAGCCACTCAGGATGAGCGAAAAGGTACCGATGAAGCTCAAGATGAGCGTGAAGCTTTGCGTGGTCTCTCTCGCCCAGTGCTCACCGGTTTCGCGAACCCCAATAGAATCGACGGAAACCCCAGTGCGTTGCAACCGCTCCCTGAGTTCATCGGCGACTGCTTCAAGCTTGGCCAGGCTATTGAACTCAGCCAGGGTGAGGATTTCAAGTCGGTTATAGGTGGTGCTCGGGAGATCAAGGTCCCCCAACGTTTTCATTGAGACATACCCGGTTAGCTGCGGATCTAGGTTTGCCGGGACAGCGTTTAAATCATGGACAATTCCGGCAACATTCAGTTCATATTGCCGCCCATTGGATAGCTCGATGACAATGCTATCGCCAATTTGAGCGCCACTTGGTGAAACTGAGGCACGCTCAAACAGGATATCGCGCCTGCCCGGTGGCCACGTTCCCGTTTCCGGGTTGATACGGTTGAGCGACATGTTCTCATAATCGTCATAGGCGTAGAGGTTCAGGTTGAAGGTTTGTTTCTCACCTACCAGCTTAACTAGGTACACCGCTCGTCCCTGAGCATCAGTGACCTCTTCCTGGCGACGCGCCCATCGCACCAGACCATCGTCAAAGGACTTGATGCTCATAATAATGGTGGAAGCATTGATGGCGCGATATTGGGTATTCATATCAGCGATGAGCACTGTCTGGGTGATGAAAACGCTGCCGAAGGCAAAAACCCCGACGGCTATTGCCAGCACCACCAAGATTGTCCTGCTCTTGTTGCTCCACAGGTCGCGAATAACTTTGCGCCAACGTGGGTTAAGCATTATCTGTTTCCTTGGCAAGGTCTAGGCTTTCCTTGAGGCGCCGTTGCGCAACAAGGTCTATCTCTTTTTTGGTAGCCTGGGACTCAGCGATAAGATTGGTGAAGTTCTCGCGGTCGAGGGCAGCGACTTCAACGTCACTGCCGGCAGCGGCACGGACAGTGGCCATGCTAACGCCGCCACGCATCAATCCAATCTCCCCAAAATACTGGCCTTCCTCGATACGAGAGACGGTAAATTCCTGTCCGTCAGGTGATTGTAAGATAACCTCAACGTACCCCTTGGTGACTATGTAGAACTTGTCGGTGGGCCCACCCTTCTGGATAATGACCGAACCAGAAGGGTACCTTTGCGGTTGCAACTTTGATGTGGCCCAAATCAGTTGCTGCTGAGTCAATGAGGGGAATGTTCTGGCCAGGTACTCCTCAATAATCTCGCCATCGGCAATGATAATCGTGCGCTTAACACGCTTCGCCTGGTCGCTGTCGTGGGTCACCATGACAATTGTCTTGCCACCTGTTACCAGTGCCTCGAACAGGTTGAATACCCGCTCCGATGTTTTTGAATCAAGGTTACCGGTTGGCTCGTCGGCCAAGATAATAGGTGGATCATTGGCCAGTGCCCGGGCGATGGCGACTCGCTGCTGCTCGCCTCCAGAAAGCTGGCTCGGTAGTTTATGGCCGTGCTCGGCAACCCCGACTAGGTCGAGCACTTCATAGGCTCGCTTGCGGCGTTGGGCTGGGCTATACAAATGGCAGAAGTCCATCGGCAGCATCACGTTTTCAAGCACAGTCAGTATTGGCAGGAGCTGGAAGAACTGAAAGACGATCCCCAGATTGCGACCCCGCCACTTTGCCATCTCTCCTTCATTGTAGGTATGTACCGGCGCACCCCCAATGTAAACTTCGCCTTTGGTGGGACGGTCAATACCAGAAACCATGTTGATTAGTGTCGATTTACCACTTCCTGACTTGCCAATCACACCCACGAACTCGCCTTCGCCAATGGCAAGCTTGATTCCTTTCAGAGCGAGAAATTCACCAGCCTCGGTTTCATAGGCCTTGACAACGTTTCGCATTTGAATCAGATATTCGTCATAGCGGTGGATGTTGCGTTCTGTGAACATTTGTCTTGATAGAAATTTTAACATTGGCATTTCCTTACTCCGTTCATTTCAGCGAGCTTCTATCTCACCACTATTTCTCCCTCACTAAGCCCGCTAACAATTTCAGTCTCTGAGCCATCACTGATACCGATGACTACGGGTCTTTCTTGGATTTGCTTATCTACCATAACTTTAACCACCTGCTTGCCTTGGTCATTTACTTCAATAACCTCACTTGGCAGCAGCAGAACATTACTCTGTTTATTGATTATGATATCAGCTGAAGCACTCATACCAATCTTAAGGTCAGAGTTCCCAGGAACTTCAAGATTTATTCTGACATTATACATCACTATCCCGCTTACTTTGGTTGGCACTGGATAGATTGAGGTAACTCTCCCCTCGAACGTAACATCGGGTAGTGCGTCTACGCTGATAATGGTTTCCTGATTCAACCTTACTCCTGGCATATCTATCTCGTCTACCTCTACAATCAGTTCCATATCGGTCGGGTCAACTAGATGAACGATGGTCATTGCGGCGGTGACAGTATCTCCTTCCTCAGCATCTACACTGGCAATCACGCCATCAAATTGGGCTGTGATTGTGGCCTCATCCAGATTCTTTTGTGCCTGGTCAAGAGATTGCTGGGCTAGTTGTACGGACTCCCGGGCTAGTGCTGCCGACTCCCGGGCTTGCTCGACAGAAGCTTTAGCTGCCTCCAGCTGTAACTCCATTATGGTTATATCTTCAATTAATTCATCAAGGTTTTTCTGGGCTTGCGCTTCTGCCATTACTGCCGCCTCTACCTGAAGTTTGGCGATAGCTACTTCTTCCGTGTCATAGCTTCTTCTCATGGCGTCTAGTGTGGACTCAGCTGCATCCAGCCTTGCCTGGGCGTAGTCCAACGACTCTTGTTCCGCACCCATCGACATCAAGTAATCCAAAAAGGCTTTCCAATCATCTACGTCATCCTGTGCCACCTCAATCTCCGGCCAAGTATAGATGTCTCTGGTTTCATCTAGATGGTGTTCGGCATTCCTTAAATCTATCTTTGCATTAAGTAAGGCAAGCTCCAGTACATCCTGAGTGTCTATAGTATTCTCCAGGTTGTATTCGGCTGTTTGTTGGGCTAGTTGTGCCTGGGTCAGAGCTACCTGTGATTGGGTCAGGGCTACCTCTGCCTCGGTCAGAGCTACCTCTGCTTGGGTTTTGGCCAGTTCTAGAGCATCGGTATTAAGCTTGGCTAGCACCTCATCCTTACTGACTTCGTCACCTTCCTTAACATGTACCTTATCTACCTTTCCTCCACTGCCGAAGCTCAACTTTGCCTCACGAGAGGCTTCAATGTTACCAGTACCACTGACACTTACTATTAAATCGCCCCTCACGGTCTTAACTAACTGCTGCTCAGTGTCACTACCCTCGGATGGATTGCAGGCAGTAGTGCCAGCTAAAACTAAGCATATTAATAGAATAATTACAGTTCGCCAATTTTTCATTTAATTGACCTCCCTTGTGCTTATTTTGAGAATTAACGTTTCTAATTGGTGAGTTGTAAATGTTTTATCTGCCGGATTCTGTTCTCTAAAGAGCATCAATAATAAGATACCGCGGGCTGAGTCTTTACTACTCCCAGTCCGCCAGTAACTCCTTCAGTATGTTTATCGTGTAGTTTGAGTGTTTCTACTATTTAATATCAATGGTAAAATGTATCTGTTTTCCCTAAGAATCAGCCTGTTTTTAAACTTGTTGAAAGAATTAACGCGTTGTGTAGAGCCAAAGACTTAAATAGGGTACGTCTCTGATGAATATCTCATAGAATTAAAAAAGTGCTTATCCACCTGAGGCTCTAAATTTGATAAGAAAGAATAGAACACTTGCTTTATTTTCCTTCATACCAGGGTATCTGTACAGCATTAATCAAATGAATTGACATCACAATATGTTGTTTCAGATTTGAACTTATCTCATTCGATTATTGACCGCTGGAATTTCGCTTAGAAATTTTTATTACATTACATGGTAATAAACTAAATAAGAGCAGGTTTATAGTTAGGGCATATAAGAACAGTTCTATGTGTTTTTTAAGCTCATTTATCAGCCGTGCCGATTTCGAACCTGCCACCCATTACTAATATTAAGGCCGTCTAAATTCCAGTTTGGTAGGTTTTTCTAAAACCGGAATCAACCCCATAACCAATCAATTTTTAAAGAATCAGCTTGACACCACCTGAAAAATCTTGTTAATAACCTGCTAAAAATATTAGCAGCCCTGAAGATCTTTCAGGGCTTTTAAGTCATGATATCACACTTAGGGGAAATTTGTCAAAAATTCATGCTTAATCCCTGCTGAAACTCTTACGTAAGTTCTTCAATTCTATTGGACGTAACAATTCAAGTGATTGTTATCGCAACTGACCTCGGCTCTCCCCTCACCGAGCATGTCTAACCTCGGACGTGCCTTGTGACGTATGTTTTTGCAATACGATCTCCGAACCTTTGTCCTTGCTCTGAGGAGGCAATAAGAATAATTCCTAAAATACTGAAAGCCGGTAGACCGTCCACCAGCCTTAGCAGATTTCTTATTGCTGATTTAGAAAGGCCAATCTTTTGGCCTGCTCCATCAGTTACTCTCATACCCAGTATTTTCTTACCTACTGTCCAGCCAACATACGCTTCCATAAGAATAAAATAGGCAAAGATAATCAATAGAAAGACCAGGCAAATAGGGTCGCTGATACCCCAAAGGTGCTCTTCAGGGCCCATTACCCATTTACCTGAATACAAATATGTAACTGGAAAGAAGAAAATGGACAAGAACACAAAGTCAAGCAGAAAGCCAATGCCTCTTCGCAGCACTCCCGATTTAGAATTCACTTATTTACAAACCAATATAATAAAATCATTCCGAGGACGTACCATTCAAATATTACCCTCTACCTATAATAGTCGCTAAGTTAATTGCTAAGGGTCAACAAATCCTAATTCTTCCCGCCGTTCACGTACCACAACAAAACGTTACAGACGTCATCAATTCCATATTCACCATGCACTATAATAGTACACCTGCACTATTTACCCTCTTTAAACTGATGATGATTTAAACTAGTTAGGAATGGTATTACGGATATCGGATTATCTGTTCCCCCTCTCCTTAAAAGGAGAGGGGGAATTCTTTTTAAAAGTGGTGCTGCTCCCCCTCTTAAACTCCCCCGGTGAGATAAAAGTCACATACAAGCCTTATTCCCAAGCCTATA
>SMTZ1_10006411_pt1 | contig 11832 bp, 8 predicted proteins | sample DeeMarSWOR136_30_FD_25667 | JGI IMG/M metagenome (IMG submission 25667) | reverse complement strand
TATGAGTTCCGCCAACACTTTTATTCATAATTTTAGCTATTTCTCTAATGTAAAATTGTTTATCTGGATTTCGTGCTAAAAATATAAGAATTTGTAAACCCAAAGGTGTTATGTTCACTTTATCGAACATATGTTCGTTTTTTCGAACCATATTTATTAGTAACAGAGATTACTATATAAAATTATCCCATTTAAAACCACCAACATTAATGGATGTTTTATACGATTTATCTCTGTTGAACTGCTTGCCTCTTAGCAGGCTCGTTGATTTTATATTTTTTGGCAGTTGCTGCAATAATAGATACTTCTACCCATATAGTTTGCTTTTTCAATTTTTGAGTTACAGATTTTACAGTTTTTTCCAACAGTGTTTTTACATAATTTGGATATATAATTTCCAGGTTTTGAAATAATATTTATTTTTCTTGCTATTGCATTATTTGTATTTTTGCAAAAAAACGGATTTAAGGTTAACAGGAGAAAAACATATTATTTTACCGGTAAAACCAAGTTTAAATCTCAATTTACTATTATGATTTTATTTTAAATAAATTTAGAGAACAGGTTTCAAATTTCAAACAACTTTGATTAAACTCAGCAGTCTTTCCAGCAATAGGAAAGATATCTTAAAACTATCTTGCCTAATATTATTTAAAAATTCCATTAATACAATTATATTATTAAGATAAAAGTTGCGATAATAATATTTATAAATTAAAAACTAATAATTTTTAATGGAGGAAACATGAAATCTAATGAAATTTATGAAATAGGGGCTATGCTTGGATTAAAACCTAAAGATATACAAAATATAATATCAAATAATTCCATCTCTGATACATCAAGTAATAAAAAGGTATCATTATCTACAGTAAGTAAATATGCCATAGGTACTCATTATGGTACCCTAAGCATTAAAGATTTTAAATAAAAAAATCACACTGCGTTATTTGGCTGTCTGTATCTCCTGGTTATAATAGGATATTATCACAACAATATTGTTTTAATTTAAATTCCGAGCTAATAATCTTAGGTTACAAAAAGATAGCAGTTTTTCCAGCAATGGGAAACGTTCTAAAAACCAATAGAACAATGAATTGAATGTTGTTCTATTTCTTGGTATTTCCACCTCAAACTCTGACCAATTACTCTTATCACCAAAACTGTCTTTAGCCTTAGCCTGAATTGTATATGTTCCTTTATCATCCCAAGAATGATTCGCAAATACTTCTTCTCCAGATTCAAAAGGACCAATGATAGTCTCTTCACCAGTACCATCACCCCAGTTAACAATATATTCTGCAATATTATGCCCTTCAGAATCTACCGATGTAAAACTATATTCATAAGTTGCTCCTGGGATTCCCCTGTTCGGACCATCAATAGTTGGTGCATCAGGTGGAATGTTTTCTCTCGTGGTGAACTGCCAAACCAAGCCTGCAGTTGATGCTCCGTGTTCATCTTTTGCTATAATCTGCCAATAATACGTTGTTTCAACCATAAGTGTACCAGGATCAAAGGTTGTTTCTGTTTGATCATCTGAAACTTTTTCTGCAGGTGGACTAGTGGTATCAAAGTATACATCATAGGTTAAAGAATCATGATTAGGATCATCACAGTCCCAGCTTAGATCAACTTCAATATCCAAACCGGTTGCACCATCTTCAGGCGATGGATTACTGGGTGGATTTGGTGGATCATTTGGTCCTGAACCTGTGGTGAAATCCCATACAGGTCCATTTGTGAAATACCCGTATTCATCCCAGGCTACAATCTGCCAGTAATAATGTGTACTGTATTCCATTGTACCTGGATCATACCAGGTCTCAGATTGGTTGTTGGAAACTAATACATCAGGTGATGAATCACCTGCTTCAAAATACACATCATAGGTGAGATCATCACCATCAGGATCATTACAATTCCAGCTAAGATCAGCATTAATATCTACATCAGTTGCTCCATCTTCTGGTTCTGGATCACTCGGTGTATTAGGAGGACTGTTAACAAACACCGATAAACCACTCGACCATCCACTGGTTGCATTGTATGCATCACGGGCCTGTGCATTTACCACAAAGGTTCCACCAGAGTCCCATGAATGTGATAGGTTTGCCTGTGTTCCTGATGATACTAGATCAGTCCAATCGCTATAATCATGAGACCCATTGGCATCCCAGTCAAAACGATATTGCACTTGATCTCCATCTGGGTCTATTGCACTTGTGTTATAGATTCCTGTTTCATCGATATTCAGGAAAGTAGGACCAGATGGCGTAGATGGGGTGTCTGGAGGTTGATTATATCCAAAACAATAAACAAAATAATCCTTAGAACCGATATAGACCTTACCATCAGCAATAGAGGGTGAATACCATACCTCGTCACCTGTTGTGTAATTCCATATATAGTCTCCATCTGCAGCATCCAGACAATAAACATTGCCATCATATGTTGCTACGTAAACCTTATCATCAGCAATAGCAGGAGAAGTAGACACCATATCACTTGCTGTATAACTCCATATATAGCTACCATCTGAAGCATCCAGACAATAAACATTATTATCCATCGAGCCTACGTAGATTTTACCATCGTATACAGCAGGTGAAGAATACACCCCAGAATCTGTTGTGTAACTCCATATATAGCTTCCATCCGTAGCATCTAGACAATAAACATTATTATCATCCGACCCGATGTAAACTTTCCCATCAACAACAGCTGGAGAAGACCGCACATAATCACCTGTTGTGTAACTCCATATATAGCTTCCATCCTCAGCATCTAGACAGTACACATTATAATCATGTGAGCCGATGTAGACTTTTCCATCAGCTATAGCAGGAGAAGACTGAACCCAGTCATCCAGCTGGTAACTCCAAATCATATCCGTTGTTCCATCCCCATTACCCACTGCATCTATGCAGTATACATAATAATCTAAATCATGTTCCACTTGACCCATTGTTCCAAAATAAACTTTCTCATCATATATAGCCGGTGAAGATAGGATATTATGGTTACCTGTTACAAAATCCCAGATGTGGCTTCCATCTGAAGCATTCAAACAGCAAAGTATAGATGAATATAATATACCTACGCCAAAGTAAACTCTACCATCAGCGACAGCAGGGGTACGCCCATGACCACTACCTATAAAATAATTCCATATAATACTACCATCTGAAGCATCTAGACAGTAAAAATTACAAGTAGCATCACTTACATAAACCTTAAAATTTACAATAGCAGGCGAAGACAATACCCACCACCCTAACTCTTTACTCCATAAAACAGTATTTGTATCAGGCCCAGTAGATGTTGAATAACCAGAATGTTCAAGGTCATGATGAAACATAGGCCACCAGTCAGTACGAGATGAAACAATAGAGCCTTCCTCATCAGAACCAATGCTCTTTTTCACCATTTCGATTTCGTTAATATTCATTATCCCTAATACTGGAAAAGTCGTAGTTGTAATCAATAGCGCACATACAAACATACTCGATATTTTCATTTTTTTTCCTCCCTCAAGACTATAATATTTTCAAGTATTCTAATATAATAATTGGATTTAAATATTTCCTTAACAATAGTTAACTGCAACAAAAGTAAAAAGTAAAAAGATTTAGAGAACAAGTTACAAATTTCAAATAGCTCTGATTAAATTCAGCAGTTTTTCCAGTAATGGTAATCGTTCCAAAACCAATGGAACAATGAATAAACTGTTGTCTTGAGTCTGGGAATAATAATCTCAAACTCAGACCAGTTATCAACAGCATTAAATTCATCTTTTACTCTAGCCATAATAGTATAATTGCGGTTTACATCTTATTTTATGATCCAATATTGTTATTTCAATATGTTCAAATGATTCAAAACAGTTTTCAATAGTTCTATTACCCCAGTCTGATATGTAAAATAATTGTTGTTAATCAGGTTGTGGTTCCCCTCAAAAGGTTTTAAAAATCAATATAAGAAATAAGGTTAAGACCACCCTTTCTGAAAAGATTTATTTCGATCAGATTAACAAACATTGTTATACCTGTGAAACCATCCCCATTACCAATAAAAATAACTCTAACATCATCAGTAGGAATATGATACATGATTCCTACAACACCAAAACTTAAGCCATAATGACCCATAAGTGTAATATTAAAAATAAGAGGGTCTTCTTTAAAAAGCCATGCTAAACCATAATAGGCTTGAATCATTGGATTAAAATTACCTGGTGGTTGTATCTGATGCATTTCATCAACTGTTTCCTTTTTAAGGATACGAACACCATTGTATACACCTTCATTTACATGAGCGATTAAGAAATGTGAAAGATCAGAAACCGTTGAGTATAGACCTCCTGCAGGATAATTAAGTATTCTCCAATATTTACTTGGATGTATTTTTCCGGCAATAGATAATTCATTGATCTGCAGGTATTCACCAACTTCTTTATCATAATAGTAAGGTATAGCTATATTGTCAATATCAAGTTCTGAGAGATTAAAGCTTGTATTATACATTTCTAATGGTAAAAAGATATGTTCTTTACAATATTCAACGAATATTTCACCTGAGATACGTTCTACGAGATAAGCAATAACTGCAAGATTAATATGTGAATAATAACTGTATTCTCCAGGTTTGTAATTGTATGACCAATGCTTGGGGTTATAACATTTTCCACTAGGAGTAAGATGTTCTTCTAACCAGGGATATGGAAAAAATGAAAATGGTGGATCTCCTGAAAAATTAACCCAACCATAAGATCTTGAACGCCCATATAATTCGTTGATAGGTATATCATCTCTTATACTTGATGAATGAGATAGCAACATTCTAAAAGTAATTGTTTCATTAGGAAAGTTTGGATTCCTAAGAGAAAACGGTAGATAGTTGTTTACATCTTCATCTAGATCAAAAAGTCCTTGTTCATAAAGCTGCATTAATGCAGTACCAGTAACAGAGGCTGTAATCTGTGCTATGTTATAAATGGTGTTTTCTGTTGCATGTTTTTTATTATCAAGATCATAAAAACCAAACCCCTGTGACCATATTACCTCATTACCTTTAATAAGACATGTGGAGAGTGATGGGAACTTTACAAGTCTTATAAAAAATGACATTTTTAAATTAAAAAATATATCCCTCAAACTAAATCTTTGTTTATTTAATTTATTATAAATGTAATCTTTTAAATCAAAAATTGACTGTTCATCATTTTGTTCATCGATCAATAAAGATTGGTGCAACGAGGATTTTTCAACATATACTCCAACAGCTCCAAGTCCACTCAGGACTAGAATACTTACTACCAACAATAACAACAATTTCTTCATGTTGATCTCTAATTTCCTTAAATAATGAATTTATAATATATTATTTTAATATAAATGTAACTATAACAAACTGTTTAATGCTGATTTCATTTTATATTAACAGGAGAAGATGATTATTTTTTACCAGTAAATCTATGTCAAAATCTCGTCCCTTGTACTTTTTTCTTAAGTGACGAAAAATATACCATTGTGGCTAAAGTATATTTTCTAAATTTCAATAGAAAGTTAATGGTACTATCGATTTTTGTAATGTAAATATCTTTGAAATTTCTCAAACAGTATCAAAGGATTAATTGGCATCGTAAAATAATTCTATAAATTCAAATTTCCAGTTACCTGTTCCTGTCGTATCAGAATATTCATTAATTACTAAACCGGCCAATCCGTTTCCATTAGCACCAATTCCTGGAGTTGCAAGACTATCAGAATTGGTATTCCAACTATCTGATAAAGTTGAATTAGCTGTTGTATTAATCCTTTCTACAGTATGATAAGGAATCATAGGCTGACCTGTTGGACCATCAACGATTATGGAATAATTATCTTGAACCTCATATGTTTCATCACCATTGATAGTAGGTAATTCATTATTGCTTGTCAAAAAAATTACATTCGATGGAAGCAAGACACCCCAGAAATTTTCAAAATCAACCTTATTACTATCACGTGCAATTATAAGATAATCTCCTGGATTAAGAATAGTACCTTGAGGTATGGTAAAACTGCTTGATGAAGAGGTTTGATAGATTACATAATCTGAGATATCAAGGAGTGTCCCGTTCGATGGTGGATCATCTCCTGAGGGAGCTGAATTACCATTCCATTGTATAACCTCAAACCTTGCATTAAAATTTCCTGAAAGGTTCATAAGTTCTTGTTTTTGAGAAATATTAATCCAATGCTCTACCCTAATCTCATCATTCTTATGAAGTTGGTATCCCAGTTCAACATCATTTCCATCAATATCTCTAATAGTAACATAGATATCACCACTTGTTATAAGTTGTTCAATCCAATTGTTGGTTGAAGTATAACTATAATCAATATCACTAATCTTACCAGGAATCGTACCAGTATATCTAATAACAATATCTGTTTTAAACAATATAAAAGGAAATAAATTATCAAATACTATATGAATATCATTATCCTCAATACCAGGTTTTGCCTCAGCATATGCAACAAGTAACAAATCTGTATTGCTAAGTGGGACCTCTGATACTACACATTCATCTGTAATCATGTCTTTATAAACCCATGTTCCAGAATAATCAATAATTTCCCATGATACATTTCCTGTGTTGATTGTTCCATAAATAGTTATAGAATCTGACCAAACTGCATATCCTACTCCCAAACATGCTGCTATAATTATTAATCCCATGAATATTATTCCAAGTTTATTTTTTTTCATATTATGACCTCCAATTTCTCAATTTTAACCAGTCAAGCTTATTAACAAATTTATATTTTATGTAAAAAAAATTATCTTTTTTATAAAATTTTTTTAAAATTAATAACAAAACATTACATTTTCGCCTAAAATCCTTTTGCAGGTATATTTTATAATTTTAGAAATTTCATTATACTTGATTTCGCCTGTTATAAATGAATTTAAAATTTCATTTCCAATGAAGAATTCTGAGCCAAACCAAAATGAAATATTCGGTAGATGTTGAAATATAGATTCATAAACCTTTCCCCATTTTTGTATAAAAAATAGATTTGAGTAAATATCTTTATTATATTCATATGCTATATTTAGATTTTTATTTTTGAAAAATTTTAGAATATTTTTAGACGCAATCCTACTACTAATAAAAGCGTAAAATAATCCCTCGCCTGTAAAAGGATCTGCTATTCCTGCGGCATCACCAACAAGTAAAATATTATTTTTAGCAATTGGTTTATTAAAATCTCTTATAGGAATCAATGCATAACTTGGTTTTATTTTTTTATCTAGTTTCCAAAAATCCATAAAATCATTCCACATTTTTTTAAGATTGATAGCAGGATATAGAGATGTAAAAAGACCGGCTGTCACCATCTCAGATTTTGGAAAAATATAACCGACAATCCCGGGATATCCTTTCATTATCTGACAAACAGCATATTCATTAGAATATTTACCATATCTTGGTCCAGCAGGTCCTTCCCAAGAAGATGAAACAGCAAATCGTTTAAAAGGTAATAAATCCACAAGTTTGTTTAAACGTTTATTAATCCCCCAAGCACCTACTAAAATATCATATCTAACCTTTTGCTCATTATTTTTATTATTGTATGTTATTGTATTATCCTTTTGACTAATATTAATAATATTAATATTGTCCATAAATTGAACTGATTTATCATCAACTGCCATTTTCACAAGATAATTATCAAATTCAGATCTATATATCATGTAGATTAGATCCTCTTCAGCCTCTCTAAATGTAAGTTTTTTATTTCGCACAAATAATCCTTTTTTTACCTTTTTTTCAACAATGTTTTCGATATTCTTATTTTCTGATAGTAAAATATTATATGTTTTTTTAGAAAGTCCACCTGCACAAATCTTATACCTTGGAAATGTCTCTTTATCTAAAAGCAATACAGAGATACCTTGATTTTTTAGTTTATATGCTAAAAAGCTTCCTGCTGGGCCTGCCCCAATAATAATAACGTTATATTTAATCATCAGAAAAATTTATTTTTTAAATATGTCAAACTTCTCAAGTGCTTTTGTAGCACTTTTTCTTACAAAATTATTATCATCTTTTAATATTTCCATTAGAGGAACAACAGCATCAATATTCCCAATTTTTCCAAGAGCAGTTGCAGCATCACTTCGTACCTCCCAATATGGATCCTTTAAGGCTTGAATTAAAGGTTTAACAGCTTGATCACCACCGATCTTATCTAAAGCAAATATAGCAGACACTCTAACAATACTATCTTTATCATTAAGAGTAACAATTAAATCATCAAATGCTTCTAAAGAATGTGTTTTTCCTAAAACTATTGCAGCAAGAGACCTAACTCTTTTATCTTTATCATTTAAAGCCTTAATAAGTGCATCAGTAGATTTTGATGGGGATAATAGATTTAAAGAAGATATTGCCTCCTTACGCACAACAGGATCTTCATCTTCTAATGCTATCATTAAAGCATCAATGGCTCTTTTATCTCCAATCTTGCCCAGAGCCTGAGCTGAATTAATCCGAACCTCAATGCTTTTGTCATTTAATGTATTAATAATCGGATCTACAGCTTTTTTATCACCAATTTCTCCTAAGAAATAAACAGAATGCCACCTAATCTCATCTCGCTCATCTTTTAGTGTTAATATTAATGAATCAACAATTCTAGGATCCTTTTTATTTTTCAATACATTGGCAACTGATATCCATACATTTTCATTTTCATCTTTCAGTTCCTCAATTAAAGCATCGATAACCTTTGAATCATCATATTTCCTCAAATCAAAAACAGCTTTTGCTCTGACACTCCAATCAGGGTTATTAAGATTATCAAGTAATATCTTTATGTTATGATTTTTTGAATTACTGTTTTTAACCATAAAAGACTCACCAACAAAATTGAATTCTATATAAAATGTAATGTTAATAAACTTTTGATAAAAAAACTAAATCTCAAAGAGATAGATGAATATTTATACTATAATTTACATTCCAATTCAATAAAAAATTGGATGGGATATCGATAGGGAAAGCAGGTATTTTTAATTGTCATACTATAGTCTGTTATGACCAATTAGATTTAAAAAATTATTAAGAGCGGAGAAATGTCTAATAATTGTCTAATAGTTATCTCAAAAAATGAAGGTGTAAATCCTATTTCCATAGCGGAACAAGCTTTAGACTCTAGTATAATTAACAAGGTAATTATTTCTGATGGCTCAAATGAAGAAACCTTTAAATCTCTTAAGAAAAAAGAAACAAAAAACATAGAAGTAATCAGTGAAAGAAAATTTACAGAAACAGATCAAACAGGCAAGGGTGTTGGAATGATAAATGGTGGCCTTGCTGCTCTTAAACAAAATTTTGATAGAATAGGTTTTATTGATGGAGATATTTACAATCCTAATATTATTAAGTGGTTTGAATTCTTATATGAACCTCTTGAGAAAAATATTGATATTGTAAAAGCTGCTTTTTCAAGAAATCCAAAAGATGGACAGATAACAAGACATATCATAAAACCATTAATTGCTATGTTTTTACCAGATGCTTGGGAGATAGATCAACCAATAGGTGGAGAACTTGCTATTAAAAGAGAAGTTTTAGAAGATATTTTTACAAAAGGAATAGCTCCACCATTTAGCTGGGGTATTGACTCATTTATTACAATGAAATCGTTAATGTATGGATATACCGTTGGCGAGGTTTATTTAGGTCAAAAAATGCATTGTAAAAAAACCTTAACTAATTTACAGAAAATGTTTATTGAATGTTTCCAAGAAGCAGTAAACATGATTCAATATTTTTATAATCTACCTATAAGAAAGAAGATTAAACCTATCGTTATGATTTCTTCTCCGTTTAATAAGAATTTTTATTTTGATGAAACCTACATGGATGTAAAAAAGGAAGTAAATAGAAGTCTCGATTCATTCAAACTAATGAGGAAGTTGTATCTACCTCATGATGATGTATTCTATGAAATACGTGAGTTAAATGATTTTGATAGTTTTTTTGAAAAGACACGCAAGATTAATAGTAACATTTGGGTAGAGTTACTATACTGGTTTGTGAAAAAATATTCCCCATTGCTTATCAATCAATATTATTATCGATGGAAAATTAGGGCTTTGAGCTTTTGTATACATGAGATAAATACTGTTGAACAAGCTGAAAATCTTACCCGGGATCAGGCAAAAACAGCCTCTGATTTCATGTATAAAATTGGCGAACGAACCTTTATAGATGATAGCTCTAAGAAAATGTACTTCTATCAAAAAAATTAATTATTGCGTAAGCTTCAATATTGCTTCAGCTATATCGCCCTTGGTTTCTTCCAATGCCTTTTTTGCTTCTTCAACACTTTTACCAGTTTGTTCAACAACCAGATCAATATCTTCTTTCGGAATCTCTTCTTTTTTTGCAACAATACGTGGTTTACCCGTGATCTGGTATGTTTTTTGACCCTGAGCATCCATCATCGTTACATCTGCTTCATCAAAAATATACTCCTTTGTATCAGTCTGAATTATTACTTTTTTTACATTTTCAATTTCTTTAACTTGAATGCCAAGTCTTTTCATCATTTGATTCATTTGCCTTGGATTGATACGCCCAGGCATCATATGGATTTCCTCCAATATTTCTCTGTTTCGAAGTGTATATAGATTACTTGTTGTTTAACGTTTTGGTATGAAGTCTGGAAAAGAAATAAAAGTTCTTGATAAAAATGCAGAATATAACGGAGTTCCGCCTATCAAATTAATGGAAAATGCTGGGAAAGGGATCGCAGATTATATAAGTAAAGAACTTAATCCTAAAAACAAGAATATCATATTTTTTTGCGGGATTGGAAACAACGGTGGAGATGGTTTTGTAGCAGCAAGATACCTTGCCAACAACTATAATGTTACAGTCTTTTTAACAGGTAATCAAAAGGATATCAAAACAACTATTTCAAAAGATAATTTTTTAAGATTGAAAAAAACCAATGTAGATATATTTAATTTAAAATCATTAGGAAATATTAATGAACTAATTTCTAAAAAAGGAATTATCATTGATTCAATGCTGGGTATAGGTTTATCCGGTGAATTAAGAGCACCTTATTATACAATTGTAAAAAAAATTAATTCTGCAAAAAATAAAATCATTATTTCAGTTGATGTTCCAACTGGTCTTGGTACTAATACAACAATAAAACCTGATTACACTGTTACATTTCATGATATTAAAACAGGGATGAATAAAAAAAATAGTGGCAATATAAAAATAGTTGACATTGGTATACCTAAAAAAGCAATGGAATATGTTGGACCTGGAGAACTAATTTCATATTATCCAAAACCTAAAAAAGAATCACATAAAGGAGATAATGGAGTAGTACTGGTAATTGGAGGAGGGCCTTATATTGGTGCACCAGCAATGACTGGTCTTGCAGCAATTCGAACAGGCTCAGATCTGGTAATAATTACTACCCCTAAAAAAGCAGCAAGAGCTATAACATCATTTTCACCACAAATAATCAAACCATTAAGACTCTCTAAAGAAATCTCTAAACTTTCACCAAATCTAATAGTAAAAGAACTTAATAAAGAAAATATCTTAGTACCTGAAGATGTGAAAATTATTAACAGTTTTATTTTAAAGGCAGACTCTATTGTGATTGGCCCCGGGTTAGGATCAGATAAAGCAACAAAAAATGCAATTGAAAAAGTAATCCAAGAATGTAAAAAATTAAAAAAATCAATGGTTATAGATGCAGATGCAATACAAGTCGTTGGTCAAAAACCTGAATTAATAAAGAA
>SMTZ1_10006410_pt1 | contig 11833 bp, 5 predicted proteins | sample DeeMarSWOR136_30_FD_25667 | JGI IMG/M metagenome (IMG submission 25667) | reverse complement strand
CGCCTCGACGGCTGCAGCTACGCCGCCGGTCGTTCCGCCGACAACCACGACGTCAACATCGTAAGCGACGGGAATGTCCCGCGTAGATTCATTGACTGCTCTTTCGTAAGGCCCAGACGCAGAAGGGATTTCATAACCGGCATAAACAGCTTTTTCAGTGCTGATAACGCCGCTTTTCGATAATTTCAAACAGCCGCTATCCAAAAAAGGCAAACAAAACAGCGTCGCAATAAGTGTGAGCCGAACGAATTTCCTCATTTTCAATCCTTCCTGTATGGATATCTTAAATCCCCCGCTCTGGCCCATTTCCTCCTCGATATTAGCATTATGGGCACTATTCGCTCATTTGCAATAAGAATCCTTCAAAGTTACACGAACCGACCGATTTTATGGCAAAAAATTTTTTGAAAAATTGCAAAAAATGTTTGCAAAAGCAATGGCTTTGGTGGTAAAATTATATTAGATTGAGAGCGAAGGTAGGCTCAAGAAATTATTATAATATTTTTGTTCGTCATCATAATTCGTATCTGTCTCACATTCATACCGAACCTGCCTTGGCAAGTTAGAAGTTAGTTCCATTATTATTGTGTTGCATCTATTGTTTCGGCTACAGAGGGAAAAAAATGGGCACTAAATCCGCAATTTTGGGACTCATGTTTGCTTTAGCCGGCGCAAAACAGGCTCAACTTACATAAATCGGGTACAGGTGCGTTGCTTGTGCCGTCATAATATATTTATCATAAAGTTTGGAAAGGAGCAAAAAATGGTAAAGAAAGCAAAAATTCTGGCAGTCGTTATTGTAGTTTTGGCGATGGGCCTATCCGCGTTCGTGGCGGATTGCAAGGACACAGTCAGCGTCGTCGTGCTTGCGCCCAAGACGCTATACGCCGGCAATCCCGTTACGGTCTCTGCCACCGCGGTAACCGTCGCCGACAAAAGTCCTGCTGTCGTCCATATAGCGGTATGGTTCAGGACGGACGCTTCGACGACTTCGCAAGTCTTTGAGGGCGTTACCGATAACCGTGGCCGGCTCACGGCGCGGTTCGACACACCCGATGTCACGCCCGGGCAATATACGCTTGAGATCGAGGTCGAAGGCGTCGATAAAGTCCTCACTGCTCAGGTCCAGGTCCGCCGGTTGCCGGTGCTCCTTATCGAGACCGACAAACCCATCTACAAACCCGGGCAGACCATCCAGGCCCGTGTCCTGGTGTTGACCAACGAGTTGCGGCCCACCTCCTCCGAGGTCAACGTCGAAATCATCGACGGCAAGGGAATCAAGATTTTCCGAAAGTCTCTGACGACAAACGCATTCGGTGTGGCGCCTTTCAAACTCGCTCTCGCCAGCGAGCTTAATTTCGGCACGTGGAAAATTACTGCCGAATCCGGTTCGGCCTCCGGAACTGTTGATGTCCGCGTAGAAAAGTATGTCCTGCCACGCTTTGAGGTCGAACTCGACACGACGCAGGATTACTTCCTCGTGGATCAAGAAATTTCCGGAACCGTCAACGCAAACTACTTTTTTGGCAAGCCCGTCGACGGAAACATCGAGGTAAGGGCCAAACGCTATGTGGGTGTCTGGGAGGAATACGCGACCTATACCGCAACCCTGTCCGGCGGAAGCGCGGACTTCCTCCTGCCCGCAGTAGGCTATGTAAGCGGGACACCCGGCGCCGGCGGCGCCGGCAGCGCCCAGCTTGAGGTCGTGGTCACCGACACATCGGGCCACGAAGAAGAAACCACGAAACTGCTCAAGATAGTGGACTCCACCATCCAACATCGGCTCATTGCATTGTCCCAATCCATCACTCCAGGCCGGCCGTTTGATGTCCTCCTTGTTGCTGAAACGCCGGATGGTCAACCCATCACCGTCTCCGCCGAAGTCACGTGTGAATACCTTGATGAATGGCGGCCGGTTGGGCCTCCTGGGTCGTGGCCTCCTTCTGGGGGGTGGCCTCCGGTAAAGGGTCCCGCTCCGGTGGCTCTGGGTAGGGTTCGGCTGAATACCTCAGCGAATGACAAATACTACAGCGTGCTCAACACGGAAACTCATTTGGATGTCAACGGCTCGGCCACCGTGTCGTTTCTTGCACCTGAGGATGCTGCCTACGCTCGCATCCGCAGTTCGGTTAGTGCAAACGGCGCCAGTGCCGATGCTGAGTTGACCATTTATGCGGCCTATTCACCCAGCGACAGTTTCCTTCACCTCAGACGGGTTTCGGATGCTCCCATCCACGTCGGAGATATCGTCACCATTGATGTGTTCCTGACCCACGACGCGACGGTTTACTACGATGTCTTTGCGAACGGCCGCACCGTGTGGTCGGACGCTACAACGGCAACCCAGATTGTGTTCCAGGCAACACAGCAGATGGTGCCCGCCGCCAGGGTTGTAGCCTACGCCATCAATCCGAACAACGAAGTATCGGCCGATGCCTTGCAGCTTGAAGTGGCAATGGATAATGAAGCAGAGCTCAAGGTGCGGTTCGATGCCGAACACGTCCTTCCAGGCGACCCGGTTCAGCTCTCCGTACAGGCGGACACCGAAGCGATGGTCGGCCTGGCCATCGTGGACGAGTCGGTCTATGCCCTCAATGAGGGCCGCCTCAATATGCTCGAGGTATTCAACGAACTTGAACGCCGCTTTATGGAACCCCAGGCCGAAACGCATCAGTCTCTCTACTGCGCTTATGACGTGTTTGATAAAGCCGGCCTCCAGGTGTTGGTCTCGGACACTATCGACGTACCTCAAGGCTGGGGCATCTGGCCCGGCTGGGGCGGCGGGACAGGCGGAACAACAGGAGGTGGTGGTTGGCCACCCGTTGGTGGTTGGCCACCCAATGGAGGTGGTGGCCCAGCGCCACTCCCGGATGGCGATGACGACCCCCTCGCCGAGGTGACCCGTATCCGCCAGTTTTTCCCGGAGACATGGCTCTGGATGCCCGACCTGCTCACTCAGCCGAATGGAACTGCAGCCATCGACCTGACCGCTCCCGACAGCATCACTACCTGGCGGCTGCATGCGGTATCTACGTCGAATAACGGCCTTGGTATCGCTGAATCCGAGCTGCTGGTCTTTCAGGAGTTCTTCGGAGAGCCGGACCTGCCATACGCCGTTACCCGCGGCGAACAGTTCCCAGTCCGCATCCAGATATTCAACTACCTCGACGTCCCTCAGCTCGTCCACGTCGAGTTGACCGACGCCGACTGGTTTAACCTGCTCGAATCCGGTACCCAACAGGTGCTGGTCAACGCCAACTCCGTCGGATTGGCCTCGTTCTTAATCCAGCCAATCCGGCTCGGGCGCAACACCATCGAGGTGACCCTCCGCTCGGTTCTTCGCGCCGACGCTGTGCGCAAAGAGCTCCTCGTCGAACCAGAGGGTACCCGGCGAGAATTGGTCACTAACGGGATGATTCGTGCGGGCAGGGCGGTCACACTCGATACTGCGATGCCCGAATACCGCGTACCCGGTTCAGAAAAGCTCATTTTGAGTATCACTCCGAGCCTGGTTGCCCAGAGCATCAACGGCGTCGATGACCTGCTCCAAATGCCCTACGGTTGCGGTGAGCAGAACATGATCTTCTTCGCGCCGGACGTGGAAATTCTCCGCTATCTCGATGCGACAAACCAGTTGACGCCGGAGGTCCGCGCCAAGGCCGAATATTTCATCACCACCGGCTACCAGCGCGAGCTGACGTACCGTCGGCAGGACGGCTCGTTTTCCGCCTTCGGTGACAGAGATGCATCGGGCAGTCTCTGGTTGACTGCCTTCGTCTTCGGTACTTTCAGCGGCGCCCGGGACATTATGACAATCGACGAAACCGTTCTCGCCGAGGCCGCCGACTGGATCGAGGCACACCAACTGCCCGACGGGTCATGGGAACCCGTTGGGTTTGTACACCACCGAGGTATGATGGGTGGTGCTGCGGGTGGCTTTGCGCTCACGGCGTTCGTCACAATCGCCCTGGCTGACTACGGCGAGGCCTCACCAGACGCCCTGGCCGGCGCGACCCAATATCTCACCGACAATCTGCCGTCTGTTCAGGATGACCCCTATTCACTCGCCATCGCCGCCCTGGCCCTTGCCCGCCTCGACAACAACGCAGCTAATATGGTCATTGGCCGACTACTGGATATCGCCATCAGAGACGGTAATGGCATCCACTGGGAGCCTTATGGAGTCGAAACCACCGCCTATGTGGCCCTGGCTATGATTGAAACCCAGAGGCCACAGGCCAGCGATGCCATCAAGTGGCTTGCTCTCCAGCAGAACAGCCGCGGCGGATTCGGCAGCACGCAGGACACTGTCATGGCGCTCAAGGCACTGATGACCGCCGCCCGAACGCAAACGCGCAACATCAACTTGACCATAGCCGCCACGGCAGCCGATACCAGCGTCCTGGCACAGTTCACCGTCGACAGCAGTAACTTCGACGTACTTCAGATTGCCGAGTTGCCCGTGGGAACCGGCATTGAACTCAGCGCCACCGGCTCTGGCGAGGCGCGTTTTCAGCTCGTCCGTCGCTTTAACGTCTTTCTCGCGGACGATACAATTCAAAACAATATGGCGCTCGAGGTAACCTACAATGCCGAGCACGTCGTCGTGGACGATATCGTGAACGTCACCGTCGTCGTCCGATATTTTGGCCAGGCCGGGGACTCCGGAATGATGATTGTTGATGTGGGCGTGCCCACAGGATTTGCGCCGGTACGCGAGTCCCTCGATGCTCTTGTCGAGGCTGGGACTGTCAGCCGGGCCGAAGTAGCCGGGCGAAAAGTAATCCTCTATGTCGATGGCCTTCTCTGTGGAGAGCAGCGCACCTTCTCCTTCCAGGTCAGGGCCCGCTTCCCGGTGCGCGCCGTCATCCCCGACAGCAAAGCATACCTCTATTACGAACCGGATGTCCGCGCCGAAGACGCCGGCAAAGAGATTACCGCGGGCTTCCCGGATGCCGGACCGGACCAGACGGTCTATGCCGGCCTCGATGGCCTCAGGCAAGTAACTCTCGACGGCTCCGCTTCGTTCGATGGTAACACCGATGGACTAACATACACCTGGAGCTGGACCGTCGATGGCAACACACTTACCGCAACAGGACCTATTGTCACTATTGAACTACCCAGTGGCGAGCACATCATCCAGTTAATTGTAAATGACGGCATACGTGATTCTCAGCCGGACCACGTCGTTGTAACCGTCATTGAGCCCCTGGAATCACTTCTGTGGATAGTTCCTCGCGTAATAAACAGACACAGCCACCAGCCGGGAATATTAGCACTACTTCGTTTGCCTGAAGGCGTTACCACAGACCAAATCGACAGCAACGAGCCGCTTCTGCTATATCCCGGCTGTATCGAAGCAATGCGTCAACATGTTACCGAATCCCGCAGACTGGGAGTAAGCATTTTTGCATTGTTCGATAAGGCTGCGCTGATGGATGCCGTCTCTGATAATGGCAGCGTGGAATTGCGAGTTGGCGGCGAACTGGCGACCGGCCGGTTTTTCTGCGGCACCGATACCGTCAGAATAATTAGTCCTCGCAATAATGACTGAGATTTCTGTCCAACATGCCGGATTGGCTGTACATTTAAAAAGGGGCTGATACACACCCTCAGCCCTTTTTCTTTTTCCATCCAGCCGCAATACGCGATATGCACGATGCAATACGAAATGCGACCTGGTAAAGCTTGACAGGGGCAATTTTGAGTCTAAAATCGCGGCTTATGGCTAATTCAGCCCCACGAAAGAAGAAAAAGAAAAAACACAATCCGCTTATGGATTGGTTGGGCTACATTGCACTGCGGATTCTTGTGGTTTTTCTCTACCTGTTCGATGTCGAAACCAATCTGAGGACCGCTTGTTTCCTCGGCCGATTGTTATGGAAACGCTATCATCGCGGCCGTAAGCGGGCTCTGGACAATCTTAGGGCAAGTTACCCTGAAAAAAGCGAACAATGGTACCGGGAGATGGGCAGGCGGAGCTTCGAGCATATTGCAATGCTGGCGATTGATGTGCTGTTTACGCCACGATTAGTGAAAAAAAGTAACTGGCGGGATTATTCACGATTCAAAACCGCTGAGAGGGCTAAATGGCTGATGAAAGGGGGCGGTGGGATGCTTATGGTCGCCAGCCATTACAGCAACTTCGAAATTATGGGCTATATGTTAGGGCTGTTCGGCTTTAATGTTTACAGTATTGCCCGGCCTTTAGATAACAGGTTTATTAACAAGTACTTATATGATGTCCGGCGACGGGCCGGCCAGAAGATAATCGATAAAAAAGGTGCTGCGGAGCTGATGGGAGAGATAACTTCGAGGGGTGCGACGCTGTGCTTTATTGCCGACCAGGATGCGGGCAAAAAAGGGATATTCGTTGATTTCTTCGGGCGTAAAGCCAGTACCTATAAGAGTATAGGGCTGCTTGCTATCACGAATAATATACCGATAGGAGTGGGGTACAGCAGGAGAGTTGATAATCGTTTTTACTTCGAAATCGGGGTTAATCGTGTTATTTTGCCGGTAGAATGGGCTGAAAAGGACGAGCCGTTGGTGTGGATTACGGCGGAATATACCAGAGCAATCGAGGAATTCGTGCGGGAAGACCCGAGCCAATACTGGTGGCTGCACCGCAGATGGAAACATCGGCCAAAAGAAGAAAGAGAGAAATTTCAGGGGGAATCTTGCCTATCTTCACAAAAATGAGGGGATTTCGTCAATCAAATACGCAGGTTTTCGCATCAAACGTGCAGGTTGAACGAAAAAGTTGAGCAAAACTGAGCAAAAATTGAGCAAAACTGAGCAAAAATGGCGCGCTTTTTTAGGAAAATATAACAAAAATGTGAGCTTTTTTAGTACTTTTTTAGCACCCCCCTGCGTAAATGATTGAAATTTTAGCAAGATAGTGCTAATGGCAGAGAGCAGACGACAGAGAGCTCAAGACATAAGACTCAAGACAAAGAATAATACAGCCGAGAAGACAATGAGAAAAAGAGGGGGAGAGAAAATCAAAAATTAAAAATTAAAAAGCAAAATGACAAATCAAAACTCAAAATTGCAGGAACGGAATTAGCCGCAAATGGTTCGACAGGGACTTCGGCTAAGCTTAGTCGAAAGCTCTGGCTATCCCGAAGGTAGTCGAGGGAAGGCACGAAGGAAATTGGCCATAGAGGACACAGAGGATTCAATAATATTTCACCGCCTCATTGGAATGTACGGTGCGAATATCCTTGACAGCAAGGTGTGTAAAAAGGTACAATTGCATTGTTTTATGTGGTTTTCCGAGAGAAGGATGTGATGGGAAAATGCGATTCTTATTATTTCAATTCTGCGAAGTTTCACGAAAAGGTATCGAGGCTCACAAAGTGCGCCAGTGAAAAAATTTTTTGGAGAGGATAAGATAATGAGAACGACAAAGATTTTGGCAATTTTGGGTTCAGTGATATGTTTGCCGGGTATAGTTTTAACGGCGCCGGTAGGTACAGCTTTCACCTATCAGGGTCGGCTCATAGATGCTAACAATTCTGCGGACGGATTGTACGACTTCCAGTTCAAACTTTATGATGCCAACAGTGACGGCCATCAAGTAGGCGGAGATGTCAACAAGCCAGATGTCGATGTTATCGACGGCTACTTTACAGTGGAGCTGGATTTTGGAAACGTATTTTCTGGTGAAACGATATGGCTTGAGATAGGAGTAAGAGAAGGTGACAGTAACGACCCTAATGCTTTTGCGACCTTAAGTCCGCGACAGGAGATAACACCTGTGCCATACTCGTTGCAAACCCGTGGGCTATATGTTAGTGATTCCGGCAACGTGGGCATCGGGACAAAGACGCCGAGCGAGAAACTGGATGTCATCGGCAGCATGCAGATAAGCGGACGAACAGCGGTCGGAACTGCCGTGGACAGTTTCAGGGGAATAAACGTTTACAAGTATCAAGCGTATAGTCCAGCTTACGGCGGTTACTTCAATGCGCAGGGGCATGAAGCCGGCGGCACGGCTTATGGCATCTATGCTGAGGCATCCGCTGATGACGAAAACGCATGCGGCATCTATGCAACTGCTTCGAGCACGTGGGCTAATTCCTATGCCGGTTATTTCGACGCAGGCGATGTCATAGTTGCAAACGGCAATGTCGGTATCGGGACAACAGCTCCTAAAAGCAAGCTGCATGTAAGCGGGGGCTCCATCTTGTTAGACAATAGTTATGGTTTGTTTTCAATGGATAGTAGTTTCTTCTTGCGCCGTCTCTTGTGTCTTAACGATTTAGATAACGTGGTGCTTACGAACTATGCGGCAGGAAATATAATGTTCGGGACCTATACATCATCGGGGGCGGCCTTGGTCCGAATGACCGTGACGCCTGCGGGCAATGTCGGCATCGGGACGTCGAATCCTGCATATAAGTTAGATGTTGAAGGAACTGTGCAAGCTCATGCGTATGATACCGGCGACATCTTTTTCCGAAAAGCAGGCGAGAGATTATGGAGGATGTTTGAGGACGAAGCGGGCTTGTATCTGGAGAACTTGAGAACCGGCAAAGTGTATACGTTTGTTCTGCAGGCGATACAGGGAGAAAATGAGACTAAGCGTGCCATTGACTTTGGTGTCTTGATAGATGAGCTTAAGGCGGAAAACGAAGCTTTGAGGGAAAGACTTGAGGTTTTAGAGAGGGCTATGCAGAAAAGGCGTTTTTCTGCCGTCAAATAGGTCCTGAAATAGTATGTTGATAATTATTGATAGTTTTTTGAAGGAGTAAGAAAATGAAAAGTTCAACAATCTTGACAATTTTGGTAGTGGTTTTGGTTTTGGCGTCTATTTCCCACGGAAGTCAATCATTGACGGTGGACAACCAGCCGGAGAAATCAATCACCTTGAAGATGGGCCAGAGGTGTACTGTCGAAGTGGCGTCCACCGACAGTATGTCTTACGTTGCTTATGTGGGTTTTGATGACGGTTTAGTTCTTGGCAGTTTTACACATCTGGAGACTAAGCCGGAAGCCGGCAATCTTGCCACTGCGGCAGAATATAGCCAGCCGACTTTCTACGGCTACTATGTTAATGCTGCTGGCTTTGCCCCTGCGCCATCTGCGGGCGTTCATTTTGTCTTCGAATACGTGGCGCAACAGCTCGGTGAAACCGATCTTAAACTTTATGACGAAACTCTTACATTAGTGACAGATTCGATACACATCACGATTATACCTGCTCCGATGGGGACAGCGCTTACCTACCAGGGCCGGCTTATAGATGCCAACGCTCCCGCGGACGGGCTGTATGACTTTGAGTTTAAACTCTTTAACGACCCCTGCACAGGCACACAGCAAGGAAGTACGATTGATGTGAACGACCTTGATGTCATCGACGGCTACTTTACGGTGGAATTGGATTTTGGCAGCGACGTGTTCGACGGTGATGCCCGGTGGCTGGATATTAGTGTGCGGCCGGGTGACGTGAATGATCCCAACGCATATACGGTCTTGAGTCCGCGGCAGGAAGTAACACCGGTACCATACGCGCTGCAAACCCGTGGTCTATTCGTCGATGACGCCGGCAACGTAGGTATCGGCACGACGAATCCGGACAGGAATTTAGATATCCGCCATTCAAAAACCGGAGGTGGTATAGAAATTGACAGGTCGGACAGCAATATTTGGAGCGGTCTTGTTTACGAGAATGACGGAGATGAGAAGTGGTTTATAGGAATGCAGGAGGATTCGAATAATCTGCTACTCAAAAATGACGATGCGGGCCCTTCTATAGTCATCGAAGATGACACCGGCAATGTCGGTATCGGTACAACGACGCCCACGTCGAAGCTTGAAGTAAAAGGAGGAGATTTTACTGTTACAGGCAAAGTGGGCATTGGCACGACGGGTCCGGATAGAAACCTGGATATACGTCATTCAAATAGTGGAGGTGGTATAGAAATTGATAGAACCGCCAACAATATTTGGAGCGGTATTGTTTATGAGAATAATGGAGCTGAGAACTGGTTTATAGGGCTGCAGGCAGACTCAGATGATTTGCTTTTCAAAGATAATGCAGCAGGTGTTTCTATGGTCATTGAAGATGGGACCGGAAATGTCGGCATCGGGACGACGAGTCCTACCTCGAAGCTGCACGTGGAGGGAACGATTGAAGTTGACCAGACGATACAGGCTGAGGATGCAGGTGGGTTAGAATTCGCCACAGATGAGGGCACAACAAGGCTTAAAATCGCCGATAATGGCAATGTTGGCATCGGGACGACAAGTCCACAGTGGCCTCTTCATATAGTGTGGCCAAGTAATAACAGTGGCATCCGTCTGGATAATTCTTCCGGAGCGCAAGTAAAAGTATACGCGACAAGTGTCGGCGAAATCGGGACGGTCAACAGTACTCCACTTTCTATCTCGACAAATAACAGTAGCCGGATATACATCGACAATGTGGGCCATGTCGGCATCGGAGATACGTTGCCGGCTTATCGGTTGGAATTGCCAAACATAGCGAGTACAGAGGGTCAAGGTCGGGCAAATGCCTGGAGCACTTATAGCTCCAGAAGGTGGAAGACAAACATAAGGCCGATCGAAAATGCATTGGAGAAAGTAAAAGCGTTAAGAGGCGTCAGTTTTGACTGGAAAGCGGACGGCACACACGATGTCGGCATGATTGCCGAAGAGGTTGGAGAGGTTATTCCTGAGGTGGTCGGCTATGAAGAAAATGGAGAAGATGCCGCAGCACTCGATTACGGCAGGTTAGTTGCACTTTTAATTGAGGCAATAAAAGAGCAACAACAAAAGATTGGCGTATTAGAAGAGGCCGTTGCTCAAAATGAGTTGTTGAAACAAAGGCTTGAGACTTTAGAAAAAAAATATACCACTATCAGTTTGCTTTTGCGAAGGAGGTGCAACGATGAGGCTAATTAGTGTTAACACGATTGGCGGAAATGGTGTTATTATTCTGCTGGCGGTATCGCTGCTAACGACTTTGCCCGCATCTGGACAAGCCGGTGGGCGTTATATTTTGGATTGGAGCACGATAGACGGTGGCGGGGGGACAAGCAGCGGCGGGTCATATACACTGACGGGTACTATCGGTCAGCCGGATGCGGCGTACTCTGCTGGCGGTCAATATGAACTGCTTGGCGGTTTCTGGCCGGGTGGGCCATTGTGCTTTGTTGATTTTTACAGCTTTGCAAGATTCGCCGAATACTGGCTGGAAACAGGAGAAGATTTGCCGGCTGACCTGTACGATGATGGCCGAAATACCGTTGACTGGCATGATTTGGAAGTCTTTGTTGGTGAGTGGCTCGAATACTGCCCGTATGGTTGGCAGTTAAAATGATGCGGGTTGTTGCGAGTGCAACGGTTACGGTCCCGCACGACCAGCGTTAGAGTATCAGGGCAGGCACATCGGCCTGCCCCTACATTTTTTTCGTTTGGGCGACCACGTGGGGTTGCCCCTACATTCGAGAGACAATAACAGAATTTGAAACCAAAGGGCTGTGAGGGGTTCCCATTTCGCAACCTTTGGCGAAATGGGGTCTCAGTTTACTGCTTGCAGCCCTTTTTATTTTCTGGTTAAATCTATTGCTTGAAAGCAGAAAGCAGAAGACAGAAGACAGAAGACAGAGGACGAAGGGCAGAGGGAATATCGAATATCGAACAAGGAATGTCGAATGATGAAGTTGAGATTGCACTGCTCTGCGGAGTTAAGCACCCCAAAGCTACGTTTGAGGGTGCCACCCAGGTTTCATTAGTAATTCAGAGGTCAATAAAATGAAACAAGATAAGGCGAGAATTGCTGTGGTCGGCAGCTCCAATATGGATTTGGTAGTGAAATCAA
>SMTZ1_10006409_pt1 | contig 11834 bp, 9 predicted proteins | sample DeeMarSWOR136_30_FD_25667 | JGI IMG/M metagenome (IMG submission 25667) | reverse complement strand
CAAAACCAAGTTCCCCAGTATAACCAGTGTGTGAAACAATACATTTTATTCCTGAAATATCAATATATTTACTAGCAAAAAAACCAATTGTTTTTAGATCTACATCAGTAAGTTTTTGTAAAGTATCTCTTGATTTTGGACCTTGAACTGCCAAAATTACAAATTCACTTGATACGTTTTCAGCTGTAGCACAAATATTGTTTTTTTCTGCTACCTTATTTAACCAATCTGTAACTTTTTCTGCCATACCAGCATTAGGAATTATCATAAACTTGTCTTCAAGATGCATAAAAATTGTATCATCAATAACCGTTCCGTCTTCTCTTAAAATTGCAGTATATTGTCCCATACCATCCGAAATTTTTGAAGCATCTTCAACTGTTGTGTAACTAATCAATTTTTCAGCTTCCTTTCCAGTAATCCAAACATTACTCATATGAGATACATCAAAAAGACCAACTGATTTTCTAACAGTCAAATGCTCATCATTTATTGATGAAAAATAAATTGGCATTTCAAAATCAGCAAATTTTGTAAATTTTGCTCCAAGTTTTTTATGTAAATCATTTAGAGGTGATTTATTAGTCATAATAACTCCCCGCGGAGGGGAATATTATTTATCTAGTTTAAGATTTCGTCATAAAAACATCTAAAATTATTATTATTGGTGATAAATAATTTGATTAAAAATGTGAAAAATATAAAAAATGATTTTATCCATGGAGAATCTTTTCCAGATGGAGTCATGTTTAATGACGACAGTTTTTTATCTGTAAGCTATAAAGAGAAAAATGGAGAAATTAAAAATAATATTGTTAAAATCAGATCAGCAATTAAAAATCATCCAATATTTAATTATTTAATAATCATTAGAGGTTTAATCTATTTTTTTGAAGGATCCATTAATCAATGTATTGCAAGAAATCAGATTTATAACAGCAGTATAAAGAAGGATACTTTCAATAAATCTTTATCTGTTTTAAATGTAATTGTAATAATATTAATAGGTTTTATTCTTTATTTTTTAATACCTACTTTAATCTCTTTTTATTTAAAAAGGTATGAACTTAATTATAACATACTATATGGGATAGAAATTCTTTCAAGACTTACTCTATTTTTCCTGATATTATTAGTTATTAATATAACACCAAATGCAAAAAAAACAGCATACTTTCATGGAGCAGAACATAAAACAATTTTATGCTATTTGAAAGGCGAAAAAATTAATTTAGAAAATGTAAAAAAATATCCAATTTTTAATCCGATGTGTGGAACGAGTTTTATTTTTATACTTTTAATAATTTCAATACCCGTTTTTTATTTTTTAAATTATGAAAACTTATTTTTTAGAATAATTATAATGCTAATTATCTTGCCAATACTCATTGGACTATCATTTGAAATTTTGGGATGGTATGGCAAATCTAAACTTAAGAAAGGGAAAATTAGGAATCCTAAATTTGTAATATTTCAAAGATTAAATACAAAAGAGCCTAACGATGAACATTTAAAGATTTCAATTAATGCATTAACAAATTTACTAAATTTATATAAAACAAAAAATTAGTTTTTATCAAAATATTTTTTAATATTTTCAACAATTTTTAAAATTTTATCAGAACTATCTAGCAATTGAGGATATATTGGTAAATTAACATTATTTTTGCTTGCAATATATGAATTTTTAAACCTATCAGTACTATCAATAAAACGCGAAAAATAAGGAACATGGGGTAGGGAATATTCAAAAACCTTGTTTATCTGAATGCCATTATTTTTCATGAATTTTTCAAATTTATTTCTATTTTCAACTCTTATTGTGTAGTGTGCATATGAACAATCGCTGGTTAAGGGAGGTATAACAATTTTTTCAAAATCCTTTAGTTTTTTATTATATATTTTTGCAATTTCATATCTTTTTTTAATATCATTTTTTATCTTTTTAAGTTGAGAAAGACCTGCTGCTGCTTGAATTTTTAAAAAATTTGTTTTAAGATCTGTTGCTAAATAAATATCACTTATTGGCAAATTAATATCATCAAAATCCCATTTGTTTGCTTTCCAATTTCTTAAAGCATTTGCATCCCATGTCTTAATAAAAAAATCAGCAAAAAGATCGCTGAAAATCAACTTTGTAAAAACAAGGGATATTACTTTTCCAAAATTTTTTTCAGCCCGATTTTCTGAAAAAAACTTGTTTTTATATTCAATTAATTTCTCATAAATTTCTTGGTTGTTTGTTGTAATCATTCCTCCACCAAAGGTAAAAAGCTGTTTTTCAAAATTAAAACTATAAAATGCTGCATCACCAAATTTTCCTACATCTTTTGTTAAAATTGCCTGGGCTGCGTCTTCAATTATTAAAACTTCATTACCAACAATTTCTCTAATTTTTTTTGTATCAGAAAAATATCCATACATATGAGTTGGAATAACTGCTTTTGTTTTATTTGAAAAAATAAAACTTATTTCACCGGTTATCATGTTATAATCATTTAGATTAATATCAGTAAAGGCTGGTTTACAACCAGATGCAATAATTGAAGCAGGTACCACTATACAAGTATAACCAGGTGTAATAACTTTATCTTTTATATTTAAAGATTTAAGTAGTGCATATAGCCCACATCTACCAGATGAAAAAGTTACCGCAAATTTGCTGTTTACAAGACGCGCAAATTTTTCTTCAAAGGAGTTTATTGCATCTTCCTTGTTATCTATGATTGAAATTATTTCTTCATGATCATAATTTGGTTTAAACCTTGGAATCATACTAAGTCCTACTTATTTTTTTCTTTTGATTTTCCATTATTTTATGAATTTTTTCTTCCGAAAGATAATAATTTGATAGTTTTTCATCCCAAATTTTTTTTGAATATCTTGATTTTACAAAATTGTTTAACTCGATTAACTCTTCTCCAAATCCTCTTTTGACAACTGCAGTATGAGCCCCAAGTTCATGGTCTATTCTTAATTTCTCAATAATATGATATTTTGGTACAAATATTATTTTTTGAAGTAAATTTAACCTCTGAAACTGTAATATGTGATAAAGTTCATGTACAAAAACTGCTTTTAAAACCTTATCATTGCACTTTTTAATTATTTCCTTATTGTAAAATATATTTTTTGAAAAAGGAAGAGTAATCATAAAAACCTTTTTTAAAATTCTAAGAGGCTTTATATTAACTTTAACATTTTTTAACTCTGGAAAATATTCATTTTTTAGACTGTGTAATAATTTGTTATACATAATATTTGCAACTAAAATGATTATAGATTGTTTTAATAAATTCTTTTCCTAAAAAAAATAAAAGATGATATTTAGAACAATAAGAAATGAACTTTTTACTTTTTTTATTTAAATGTTTCTAACAAAAAAATATTATTTTAAATAATTTTTCTCAAATTTTTTTTAAAAATATAAGTATTAATATTTATCCCATCAAACCTATATTATAAACAGACTTCCAAACCCAGGCTGAAGTTTTTAATCTACTATATCTAAATATTCTTCTGATTACCTGAGGTGGTGAGTATACTTCTCCAGCAAGCATGTAAAATCCTGATCTAAGTTCTTCAGGAGTCATTTGCTTTGGTTTAAAAACTACATTTGCAAAATTATATTTTGACCAATCCTTATCAAAAATTCTTCCTTCTTTATCTAACCTTTCGTATAGCTTTGTACCTGGAAAAGGAGTAAGTATTGCGTATCTTGGGATATCAAGTTTTGATTCATAGATAAAATTTAAAACATTATTGAAAACATCTTTTTTATCATTATCAAAACCAAACATAAAAGTTCCACCTGTTGCAATCCCATAATCATGAATTTTTTTAATCATTGCCTTATAATGACTTGCACGGTTTGTTTTTTTCCCAATAATATTTAGGGTTTCTTGTGAGATTGATTCAAAACCAACTTCTATTGCAGCACACCCTGCCTCACTTGCGAGTTTAAAGAATTCTTCGTCATCAAGTGGAATGTCTGCATTCATCCAGCATCTAAAAACTTTATTAAGACCTTTCATTTCTTTAAATAAAGATTTTGTATAGTCCTTATTTATCGTAAAAGATGAATCATGGAAATTTATAAATTTTTGAGGTAATGTCTCTATTTCTTTTATAACATTTTCAACAGGTCTTGTACGGAAAATTCTTCCGTATTTTTGATTTGTAATTGCACAAAACTCACATCCAATGGGACATCCTCTTGAGGCTTGTACACCTGCAACAAATGATTTTTCTTTTGAAAAGCTGTAGGCTAAATTTGGAATATCCTTTGGTTCAACCATTCTGTCTTGACGGTAAAAAGGTTTCAATTTTTTTTCTTCAAAATCTTTTAAAAGCTCAAGCCACAAATATTCTGCTTCCCCGATTACTACTGAATCTGCATGCTGTTTTGCTTCCTCAGGTAATGCAGATGGATGACAACCGCCAATTACAACAGTTTTTCCTCTACTACGGAACTCATCTGCGATTTTGTATGTTTCAAGTGAGTCAAGAGTAGTGCTAGAAAAACCAATGATGTCGTAGTCAACATCAAAATTAATATCTTTATATCTATGAACCACTCTAATATCAATCTCATGTTTTTTTGGCGTTAAAGTAGCAAGAAGTGGAAGATTAATTGGTTTAAATTCTAGTGATTGAAAAAACCTATTTGTTAGAAGCTTTCTTAAACCTTTAAAGGTTTTTAAAGTATAAACAGATAGAAAAGGATAAATCAGATTTATTAACAAAATTTTCATCTTAATAAATATTGATTTTTCTGTTATAAATTGTTTTATAAAATTTCTTTTTAGGATTTATAGTAAGTTATGAAGGAAAATGATAGGTTCATTGAATTTATTTTCAATAAAGTTATTTATTTCTTGTTTTATTTTTTCTTTTATCATTGTATTGTTTTCATAATCAAATAAATCAAGTAAAATTAATGCATTTTTGTAATTTTCTTTTCCTCTTTCTTTATCGTTTAGTATAAAATATAGCCTACCTAAATTCCAATATGTAAGAATTTGGTTTCTAAATAAAGTTGCTGACCTTTCAAAGTTTTCAACTGCATTTTTATAATTTTCTTTGTTAAATTCTTTAATTCCCAATTGGAAAAATTTGTTTGATTCTAACATTATTAATTTTGCTGAAAAAAAATCTAAATTAATATCTTCCTTTTGTTTTTCAAAATCTAAAAGCTTTGAAATGATTTCTTCTGAATTATCTTCTTCTATTAATTTTTCAATTGTTTTTTTCCCTAGGTCTGCAATTGTTTCAAAAAGCTCATCCTGCTTTCCGACAAAATTTGATGTTTTTGATAGGTTTTCAATTAAAATTTTAATAAAATCTATTTCGATTAATTTTTCTAAAACAGAAAAAATTTTTTCTTTATTTGAAAAAATTTCAGTATTTTCTTTTAAAATAATTTCAAAAAATAATTTAGTCAATATTGGAGACAAAACTGCTCCTTCAATAAGTGCGGATTTTAAAATATTAATATCATGATTTTTAAAAAATCTATTAAACTCTTCTGTAAAAAAATTTATAATATTTTCTTTTTCTAAGGCATTTATTTGCCTGTCTAAATCCACAAATTTATTTTTTAAAATTTGTTTTCTAAAATGAGTTATAATCTGAAATGATTTTAGATCCTTTGGCTTTTTACATTCAACTCTCAAAGTAGGTTGGTATTCATCAAACTCGATTTTTTCAATTTTTATTTCAACATATCCAATTTGTTCAAGTATTTCTTTAAGTAAATCACTTGGAAAACAGAACCTATGTTGATATCCAGGTATGTCAACACCAAAAATCCAAGGAAGTATATTTTTCCGATCTTCCCTTTCACCTTCTATATATTTTTTAAAGGATTTTCTAAGGTCAGGTGTTTCTAAAATTAGTAAACCATATGGTTTCAAAACTCTGAAACATTCACTTAGACAATAAATACTTCTTGCTATCCCTAAATGTTCAATTACCTGAAACATTTCAATTCGATCGACATTGTTGTTTTCAATTAAAAGGTCGGTTGCCTCCATTTTTTTATCAGCAATTGTTGAATCAAAAGCATCAACATTCAGATAGTTTTTTTTATAAACTCCACCGCATCCTAAATTAAGTTTCATATGAAATACCATAATAGTCCAATATTTCGACAGTAACTAATTTTTATTTTTTTCATCTTCTTCAATTCTCTTAAAACAATAAGGGTCATTATATGGTTTACCTGTAAATGAAATCGACATCCCCATACATCCCCCTTTACAAACTAAATTGTGTTCGCAATCCTTACAGTTTTCGCCAAGTTGATCAATTTTAAATTTGCGATTATATCTAAATGACTCAGGATCGTTCCAAATATCAACAATGCTTTTTTCCCTTACATTTCCCTCAATACTATAATTTTGAGTTGATAAGCACCCCAATACATCTCCATTACTTTTTATACTTAAAATTGAAAGTCCTGCCTGACATCCTCTCCACTCTGGATAAAGTCCTAAGCAAGGGATATTATTAGAATAATAACCAAAGCAATGGGCTCCAATTACAGGAAGTTCTTCTTTAGAATATTTGTCCTGCATTTCTGCAATAAAAAGTCCAAGTTCATAAAATTCTTCTTTTGAAAGGGCAAAATCTCTTGAAAAACGCCCTTCAGGTGCAGCCATTTGAATCTGCCATGCAACATGGTCAAGTCCTAAAATATAATCTCTTAAAATTGACATTTCATGGTAGTTAATTTTACTGACAGTTGTAATAACCGACACTGGCAAATCTGCAGATTTTGCCATTGAAATATATTCTTTTACTTTTTTAAATGAACCTTTTCGACCCCGAATATAATCATGAGTCTTTGCAGTTCCTCCATCCAGACTTACTGCAACTGCATATGGGTTTAAAGTCACTAGCTTATCAATAATTTTTTGATTTACGCAAAAACCATTTGAAATAAACAATAGGTCCATGTCAAGATCCTTTACTTTTTTACCTAAATCGTACCAGTCGGTCCTTAAAAAAGGCTCACCGCCCATAAAACAAACTTCTTTGGCATCAATTTTTTTCAGATCCTCAATTAATCTAATTCCTTCTTCATATGTAAGTTCGTTTTCTCTAGGTTTTCCAGCACTAGAACCACAATGTAAACAATTTAGATTACATTTTAATGTAAGTTCCCAGACTACTTGCCATGGAATATATTTATTTTTCATATGAAGACCTTATTTTTTATTTATATAGATTTATCTTATTTTAACTCTTTTTCAAATCTATAAAAACATTTTGGATCGTTATGTGGTTTACCAGTGGTTGATACAGATCTTACCATACATCCTCCTTTGCATTGTTCTCCATGTTTACAATTTTTGCAAAGAGGTCCAAGTTGATCGGGGCTAAATTTTCTATTATATGAAAAAGAATTTGGATCATTCCAAATGTCAATAACACTTTTTTTTCTAACATTTCCTTCGATATATTCTTCTGGTAATGTCTCACATCCTCTTACATTTCCATCACTTGAAATCCCAAGAACCAATTTTCCTGCATAACATCCGTTCCATTCAGGATAAAGACTAAGTTCTGGAATTTTTTTTGAAAAAAATCCCATACCATGTCCTCCTACAACTCTATCTTTTGAATATTTTTTCTGAAGGGATGCAATATAAAGTCCCAAAGAGTAGTATTCCTCTTCTGAAAGCAGTAATTCTTTAGGAAATCTTCCAATTAAAACTCCTTCCTGAATCTGCCAATCAAGTTCTTCTTTTTCAAGAATTAAGTCAGCAAGTTTTGGCAATTCTTCATAATTTTTCTTATGAACAGTTGTAATTGCATTTGTAAGAAGTCCTGCTTTGTTTGAAGCTTTTAAAAAATCGAGTGCTTTTTTAAAAGATCCTTTTACACCCCGGATATTATCATGAACCTTCTCTGTACCGTCAAAACCTATGGTAACACAGTCAGTTTCAAGTTTCACCATCTTATTAACAATTTTTTCAGGATTAAAAAAACCATTTGAAACAAGTGAAAGGGCCATTCCAGCATCTTTTATCCCTTTTGAAATAATATCCCAATCTTTTCTTAAAAAAACCTCTCCACCCATAAGTCCAATGCCTTTAAAACCAATTTCTGCTAAATCATTTATTAATTTTATGCTTTCCTTTGTGTTTAATTCTTTAACTCTTTGTTCTCCAGCATCAGAACCACAATGAATGCATTTTAAATTACATTTTAATGTAACTTCCCAAACTACAAATGTTGGTGAATAAGTATCTATAATTTCCATTTTAAAAAAAAGTTACATATAAAAAACTTATATAACTTACTGTTTACTTACTGTTTTTTCCAGTTCTTCTGTAAACATTTTAGATAAAGTTGCACCGCATCCTCTGTCTTGCACTCCGCTTAATCTTGTTACATCTTCACAAATTACAGGCCCAGGTTTGTTACATCCAGGACAATTTTTAAGTATTTTAACTCTGTCACCTGTCATAATAAAACCTGGATAACTATTTGCAAGTGGATCGATAAATGCAAAACGTCCATACTCTCCAAAACCTATCGGTTCTGATTCTTCATTTAGTACCATTGGATAAATTATTGAGCTTGGTATATGCTTATAATGCCCTTCGCATGTGACACTTAATGCGTTGCATTCTACCATGCCATAAATATCTCTACAGTTTTGCGCGGGTATTTCAAATATTTTATTTATTTTGTTTCTAAATTTTACTGCAGGAATTTCTGCACCACTATGTGTTTTCCATCCACCAGCTGTTACCGTCATACCTTCCTCAAAGTTATATTTCAAACCTCTTTTTTCAATTTTAGACATTAGATATTCAATTAAAAATGGGGCACCTCCAAAACCTATTCTTTTTTCTTTATTCTTATTTTTCTCTAAAATATTTATTATATTCTCCATTGCTTTGCTTTGTTCCCTTGCAATAAATGGTTTGAAAAAAGCACCTTTCATTCTTCCAAAAAAATCACTGTTTGCACTCATTAATGTTTTAATTATTTTTGTCGAAAGTTCTCTATTTATTCCAAAATGTATATCTGAATTTTCAAAAATATCCCTTAGCATCAATGTAAGTCTTCCTATGTATAAATGGGTCTTTGCAGGATTAGGCCCAAGCCAAATAATTATTGATCTTTTAGAAAAATAATCATAAGGTGACATCTCAAAAACTCTTGAACAGACATACATCTGTCTATTCCAAGTAATTTTATCTCTTGGAACAAAAGAAAAAGTTCCGCTAGTCCCGCTGCTAAAAACAAGTGTTATTCCTAACTTTTGATATTCCTTTATTATATCATCAAAGGTTGTTGTGTTTTTTATATGATTAATTTTTTTAAACTTTCCCACATAAATTTTACCTACCCAATCAACAAAATCCTTTCCCTGTTCAGGGTGGTTTTTAAAAATTAAATCAGAAATTAGAGGTATCAATTTGTAGTCTGCTTCACTTTTTATGTTATCAGGTTTTACTTCTAATGTCTTACAAAATTTATTGTAAAAATATGAGTTTTTATAATGATGGTTAAAAGCATATTTTATAGCTTTAAATCTTAAATCTTTTATTTTTTCAGAACTTTGACCATAAATATTTTTAAGGCTGAATAATGCCTCATCAGGTGGTGTCCAATTATATTTTAGAGGGGCATATTTTTCGATTGCCCTTATTCTAAGTCTCTCTAGATATCCAGTTTCAGTCATAATTTTCACATTTATTAGTCAAGAGGTGGCAGAAAACCATATTGCCTCCTTGCCTTTTTATCATACTCCTTTCTACCAATTTTTTCAAGTTTCTTTTTACCAATTTCAAATTCCTCATCAGTTTTTTCAGCAATTGAACCTTCTAATATTCCTTTTAATAATTTCATCATTACATTTGTAGGAATTATTACTCTTAATGGAATTTTTTCAAGATAAACTACATCATGAGGAATCCAACCTTTTACAGTTCCAACTTTCTCTCCAAAATGAACAATTGGAACATTCCAAAAAGCATCAAGTTCAGGAGGGGAGTCTACTTCACATTCCAGCCATTTACCATCAATATAAACTTCTGTTACTGTGTAAAAAGCAGCCATTATTGCTGCTGCATCAAGCAATTTTTCATCAACAACATCAGTAAGTGTGCTAATTCCTTCGGGAGGTTCCCTATGGAGATAAATTTTGTATCTTGATTTTATTCCTCCACACCTGCATAATGTAATAAAAAGACCTGATGAATCAAAACATGAACCATATCCACGTTTTAATGTATCGACAGCACCAAGAACAGGAACGTTTTTAGTTCTGATATTATTTTTAACAAAATCAAACACTTTTTTAGCATAATTTCTTTTTGAAAGTCTTTCTACACCCAACTTATTTGCCATTGCAATAATTTCTGGTGCATAACAATTACAAAGACGAACAGGTCTTAGATATTTTTCATCGGATTTAACAAAATACATTCCATCTTTGTAATCAGGTAATTTATAAGAAAGAGAAGTTCCCTTTTTTCTATTTTTTATAATTTTGTTACCAGTTTTATTTGCTTTAGAAATTAAAAAGGGGTGCCTCAATAGCATAAAAACTAAACCAAATATTCTTTTACCAATAGATAGTAGATATTGTGACATTAATTAATAAACATCAAACTTTTTAATTAATGTTATGCTAAATTTTATCTATAAAAAGAAAAGAGATATAAAATTTAATAAAAATACTATTTTTTTGTTAGAAACATTTAAGTATTTTAATATTAATTATATATAATATAGTTTTTGGGGGAACAAAAATTATGCAAAAAAAATTGTATAGAAAAGCAGTAGTGTTAGGAATAATATTATTAATAAGCATGTGTGTTAATCCAATGATTTCTGCAATTGATATAACAAAACAGAAAGATATAACTCTAGAACTCTTCGGTAGAGGAAATTCATCTATACCACCAGTTGCAAATTTTACATATTCACCAATTGATATTATAACAGGTGAACTGGTCATCTTTAATAGTACATCCTATGATTCAGACGGATTTATTGTTAATTGGACATGGAATTTTGGCGATGGAAATTTTGCTTATGGTGAAAATGTTACCCATACTTACTGGGACGATGGAACTTATACAATAAATTTAACAGTAATGGATAATAGTAATTTATATGCATCAATGGAAAAGATAGTTACATTGACAAATCAAGAACCTACCGCAGATTTTACCTATACACCTGATTATCCATATATGGATGATTTAATTTATTTTACTGACACCTCTATAGATATTGATGGAGATATTATAAGTTGGTGGTGGTCTTTTGGAGATGGATATTATTCTGAGGTTCAGAATCCAAAACATATTTATGGTGCTCTTGGAAATTATACAGTAAATTTGACAATTACTGATGATGATGGAGCAGAAAGCACAGTAGAAAAGATTATTCAACTTTTGGAATCAAATGAAGCTCCTGATCCACCTACAATAACTGGTCCAGACATAGTGAGAGCTGATCAAGCCGTAGATTTCATATTCCAATCAAAAGATCCAAATGATGATGATGTAAAATATATTATAACCTGGGGTGACGGTAATATTGACCAAACAGGTTATTATCAAAGTGATGAGCCTGCAAGTGTGAATCATACATGGAATAAAACACTTATGCCGATAATGATTCTAAGGATGACAGTTTTGGCAGAAGACGTTTATCGATCACGAAGCATTTTGGTTGAAAAATGGATTTTTGTAATAGCAATGAAAAGCAAAAATTATGATCCAAATGAGGAACACAGACCAATTAATTTAATAATCTTAAGGATAATCCAACGAATTTCAAATGCATTTCCAATATTACAA
>SMTZ1_10006760_pt1 | contig 11836 bp, 11 predicted proteins | sample DeeMarSWOR136_30_FD_25667 | JGI IMG/M metagenome (IMG submission 25667) | reverse complement strand
TCACAAAACTGGATGCGGCTAGAGCTCTGGTCTGCGCCGCTGCAAAAGCCGCAGACAAGGCTGATCAGGGGCTGCCAATAGACTCACGGCGCATAGTGAGTGAAGCAAAATCCTTCGCCACAGACGTGGGCTGGGAGGTCACCAACTTTGCAATGCAGGCTCTTGGCGGGATAGCATACACTCAGATCTATCCTATTGAAAGGCTACTCCGGGACATGCGTCTGGCCCCCATATGGACTGGAAGCAACGAGATAATGAAACTACTCATACAGCACGAGATCTACAAGATTACATTGCCTATAGTCGTTCACTTTTCTCAGGAGAGCAGTGACCAATTCCTTCAAACAATGAATTGCGAAGGCCGAACCTGCAGATTTCAGTTCACACAGGCCTCCTCCGCGGTCTTACTAGAAGATCCACAAACATTAAAATGCTGTTCAACTTGCTTAGGATCAATAGAGATGAAGTGAATGCTTGGGTCTGCTGAAAAGGGTCCGAAGGACCTTCAGAAAGAGGTTCTGAGTGCAGGGCTATGTTCAGCCTGTGGAGCCTGTGTCAATCTGTGTCCCTATATCGAGATGGTTGAAGGAACAATCATCATCGTCGAGGACTGCAATTTGAGGAGTGGGCGATGCTATGATTTCTGCCCGAAAACGTGCCTCGACTTGCCCACGCTCGATAAGCGGTTGTTCGGCATTCATAGAAGCAATCTCGCCATAGGTTCGAATATTGCTGTCGTGAAGGCAAGAGCAACAGACGGCGAAATAAGGTCGGCCGCGCAGTACGGAGGAGTGGTCTCCACGCTTGTAACATTTGCATTGGAGAATGGCCAAATTGACTCAGCGGTCCTAGCAGCTCTATCACCAGACAAGATTACTCCAGAACCTGTCTCAGTGCGTAAGAGAAGCGAAGTACTCCGTTGCGCAGGTTCGAAATACATAGTCTGCCCGACCCTATCCAAAGTGATTGAAGCTATGGATGAGACGAAAGGGAAGACCGGCCTCGTAGGAACACCCTGCCAAGTGGCCGCCGTTCGGAAAATCCAAGAAGCGAGCCAAGACGAAAGCAACGAGGTCGGACTAGTATTGGGACTATTCTGCACTTGGGCACTTTCGCCTCGAGCCTATGATTACCTAAAGGAAACGGCAGGCTCAAAGAGTATTATCAAGCTTGACATTCCGCCCCCACCAGCGAATGTTCTCATCATCGAGACAGAAGAGAAGAGGCTAGAAGCACCTTTAGAGGATGTGAAGAGGTTCATCATGCCGACATGCAACATATGCTTTGACATGACTAGCGAGTTCGCAGACATATCCGTTGGTGCAGTAGAAGGGGATGAAGAGTGGGACACCGTGATAATTCGAACGCACTTAGGCGAAGAGGTGTTCAGGCAGGCCGTGGAAGCTGGGTTGATTGAGACTGCAGTATTGGAAAAGGAGAAACTACATCATCTGTACGAAGCCTCGCTGAGCAGGAAGAAGAGAGTTCTTCTAGAGATGGAGTCCAAGAAAATTTCAAACATCGTGTTACCGGCTGAAGACAGGGTGAAAATCCTCTCAAACCAGGAGGCCTAGATCATGGCTGAACTCGGAAAAGAGGAGCCTGAAAGGAGAATGTTGATGATGGGGAACGAAGCAATTGCTAGAGGTGCCTTGGAGGCAGGTGTGGACTTCTGTTCGGGCTATCCTGGAAACCCTGCATCAGAGATCCTAGACACTCTGTCCAAGCTTGCTGACAAGCTTCATTTCCACGTTGAATGGTCAGTCAACGAGATTGTGGCCCTTGAAGCAGCTGGTGCAGCTGCCTTCTCTGGGCTGCGAGCCTTGTCAGCTATGAAAAATCTGGGAGCTGATGTTTGCGCAGACTTCTTGATGACCGTGAATCTCTCAGGCACCCGTGGAGGCTTCGTTCTAGTCACTGGAGACGACCCGTCGGCTCACTCCACAACGTCAGAACTTGACACTCGCAACTATGCAAGGTTAGCTGAGATTCCGCTGCTTGAACCAGCAACGACCCAAGAAGCCAAGGACATGACCAGATGGGCATTCGATCTCTCCGAAGAGCTGGGCCTCATATGTATGGTTCGCACCGTCACCAGAATATCACATTCTCGGGGTGTTGTCAAGTTTGGCCAGATGCTGCGAAGAGACAGAAAAGCAAGCATCGACCCTCAAGACATGTGGACATCTGGTTCATCTAACATAACATGCATGTTCCACGGCATTCTTCATGAGAAGATCAAGACTGCTCAGGAGAGATTTGAGGAGTCAGAGTTCAACTGGTACGTAGGAAAAGAAGACGCTGAATTTGTGATCGTCACCTCGGGGACGGGATGGTTGTACACGCTTGAAGCAGTCAGATTGTTGGGAATCGAAGAAGACGTTGGAATAATGAAGCTCGGGACAACTTGGCCACTGCCGAGAAAATTCGTTGCTGGCCATCTGAGAGAAGCAAAGGAAGTCCTGTTTGTGGAAGAGACAGATCCATTTCTGGAGCAGAACGTGAAGATCGCAGCTGCAGACATGGCCGTTACTGACGTTGGCCCTATAAGATTCTATGGGAAAGAATCCAAACACGTAAGAGGAGAGTTTGGGGCAGGTACAGGCGAGCTGAACGTAGACATCGTGATCAAGGCTTTGGCGGAAACAAGGGGACTGGAGTATGCTCCCGTCGCGAAGGAATATCTGGAAAAGACACAGAAGATGTTGGGCTCGTATGTCCCTGCCAGAACTATGAGCTTCTGTGCAGGCTGTCCACACAGAGCGTCGCTCTATGCCATAAAGAAGGCGTTGAAATGGGATGGAAGAAACGGGTTTGTGACAGGCGACATTGGATGCTACAGCCTCAGCATGTTGCCAACAGGATTCTCATTAGCCAAGACTCTACATTGTATGGGAGCTGGGATCGGGACAGCGAACGGCTTCGGAAATCTGGAGAAATTCGGAATGGACAAGCCTGTGGTAGCCCTTGCCGGTGACTCAACCTTCTATCACGCCTGCATTCCCGGACTAATAAATGCCCGTTGGAACGGGGCCAACCTTCTACTAGTCGTCCTTGACAACGCTACGACAGCAATGACTGGGCATCAACCTCACCCTGGCAGTGGAATCAACGCCCTAAAGCGCCTCTCTCCCAAGGTTCCAGTTGAGAACATATGTGAGGCGATAGGAGTCGAAACTAGGATCTGTGACCCCTTCCACATAGACGAGGCGACACGGAGTCTGTACGAGATGCTCCAAACCAAGGGCGCGAAAGTCATGATCTTCAGACATGAATGTCCACTAGCATTTCCAAAGGAAAAACCAGCCACTGTATACGTAGATCAGGAAAAATGCATCGGCACAGAATGCGGTTGTGCCGCGTTCTGCACAAGGGTATTCGGATGCCCTGGAAACATATGGGATTATGAGAAAGGAAAAGCAAAGATTGATGAGGCTCTCTGCAACGGATGCGGATTGTGCGCCCAGCTATGCCCCAAGGGAGCCATTATTGTCAAGGAGGCTGCTTGAGAGGATGTTTGAAGAACCACTTAACGTAATCATAACAGGAGTCGGTGGACAGGGAAACGTCTTAGCATCCAAAATACTGGCGACAGTAGCAGTAGAAAGCGGATTTTACGCGTCTGTTGGGGAGACGTATGGAGCAGCCCAACGGGGAGGAGCAGTCATGAGTCATGTCCGGATCTCCAAAGACGGTCAGTATGGCCCCCTGACGCCACAAGGTAAGGGTGACATCATCCTAGGATTCGAGCCTGTAGAGTGTCTGCGGACGATCGGCAGCTTTGGCAATAAGAAGACTAGGATCATTGTCAATCCTAGACCGATCTACCCAATTGACGTTCTCTCAGGAGCAACTGAGTATCCACATGTTGATAGTGTTCTTCAAGCCATCAGAGAACTTGTATCAAGCGTGTATGTAGTTGAAGCTACTGAGCTTGCCAAGGAAGTCGGCGCACCGATAATACAGAACATGGCCATGCTTGGATGCCTTGCAGGAGCGGGACTCACACCTTTCGAATATGAGGCTTTCAGAGAGGCGACAAGCGAGGAATTCAGCGAGAAGGGACGAGCAAGAAACCTGAGGGCTCTTGAACTGGGATATGAGAGGATTAAAACTCTGAAGCCTTTGTAGCTACGATAGCTACAGGATCTTCCCTGGATTCATTATGTTGTGAGGATCGAAGACTTTCTTTATGCCTCGCATGACTCTTATGATGGGAGTCGCTTCAGTCTCCATGAAATGTTCTCTCCTGCCGCAGCCTATCCCATGTTCCGCTGAAATCGCTCCTCCCAAGGACTTCCCTACTCGATAGATTTCTTTACGAATATTTGAGAGCTTATCTGGGTCTTGCTCTATGACCGCAAGGTGGATGTTTCCATCTCCGGCGTGGCCAGCTCCGGTTACTATGGAATCATATTTTGAGGCGATCCCATGTACAGATTGTACGAATTGGGCTATCTCCCCACGGGGAACGACCACGTCTAGCAAATCTGTGGCTCCAGCATCCTTTGCGGCATAGAAAGCCTTCTCTCTGAGCTGCAGTAGGTCATGGCTAGTCTTCTCCTGAGATGGGATTAGGGCATCGATCGCCCCATGTTTCAAGCAGATTTCACTGATGACGTCGGCGTCCCTAAATGTATCATCTGAATTCTTCCCTTCCACGATGATGAGTAAGAATGCTTCAGCCTTATCTCGTACAGTGCTATCCAGCGGGACCCTGCTTCCCGTGTATTCCTCCATAGCGTCGAGCCCGAGTTTCTCTAAGAATTCTATCGTCGCGGGTATATTTCCTGACTTGAGTATTTCTGGCACAGCCTTGACTCCGTCGTTCAAGCTTCTGAAAGGAACGAAGAGGGTCGTAGAAGCCTTAGGATATGGAAGGAGCCTCAATATGACTTTGGTTATCACTGCCAGAGTGCCCTCAGAACCAATAAGCAGCTGAGTCAGGTCATAACCTGAGGAGACTTTCACATATTTCCCTCCGGTCGATATTATCTGTCCTTTGGGCAGGACTGCCTCCAATCCTATGACAAAATGTCGGGTCACCCCATACTTCACTGCCCTCATTCCGCCCGCATTCGTCGCAACATTCCCACCGATTGTAGCGCTCTCTTCTCCAGGGTATATCGGGTAATATAGAGCAGCTGCCCTTGCAGCTTTGTGGAGCTCGGCCAGAATAGCGCCTGCTTCAACAACTGCTACGCTGTTATCTTTGTCGATCTCTATGATTTTGTTCATTCTTTCAAGGGACAGCAAGATGCCACCAAGAATGGGAACGCAACCACCGGACAGGCCTGTCCCACTGCCTCTTGGGGTAACAGGAACTCTCTCTTTGTCGGCCAGTCTCATTATTCCTGCGACTTCTTCGACGCTTCCCGGCTTGGCGACGATCTCTGGAAAGTGACGGTCAACGATTAGGGATTCATCGTGTGCATATTCTTCAGATATCTCTTCACCGATAAGCACGTTCGCTCTTCCGACAACAGTACACATCTCAGCGATAATCTTCTGCATCACAATCATCTCCACAAACAATCAAGATCTTGGGGTCGTTGAACTCCTCAAGCTTATCTAGATTTTTCTATGGCACTGCCTGCTTTGGGAAGCCAATGTATCTCTGAGCTTTTTCTGCGATCTCTGTTCTCTTCTCGAGGAATCTTGGTCCAGAAGGCAGAATCGCAACAGAGAAGTTCTCGATTAGGGATTGTTCGCTCCACCGATGATTTCTAGCAGTTTCTGGGTCGAATATCAACTCGGTTTGGCCATTTGGTCTCTCCCTGAGCACAGCCTTCGCCTGACATAGAGCGCACACAAGTCCATCTTTTTCGATTAAGAACAGGTTTTGGTGGCAGACAGGGCAGACGCCATTCTCACCCAGGTAAGTCTTGGCTTTGCCAGTGTCGCTGATCGCATTGAAAATGTTTGAGCCGATCTTCCTTGCTCTCTGCATGGCTGACTCGTTCAGAAGGATTTCTCCAGGACCTTGACTGTAGAACATCGCTTGATCGACAACTTTGATGCCGCAGGAGAACATGAAGACGTTCAGCATCGGCAAGGTGAGTTGCTCCCATCCCTTCACGCCCGAGACCCCAAGTACAGCCCCAAGCTTTCCTGGTTGTAGGGATGCAATGGTCTGAAGAGCTATGTTCCTGTCGGTGATCATCTTGATGATTCCGGAAGCGCCTAGAATGTATGTGGGGGCTCCAAGTATGACAGCATTGCTCTGCATCAGTTTGTCTCGAAAGATGTGCCAATCATCTGATATCCGACAATCTTCCTCTTTGAAAGCGCATGCCATGCATCCCTTGCAGGGTTCTATTCTAAGGTCTGTTAGACGGAGAAAGTCGACGTCGGATCCTAAACGCTGAGCCTCCATCAAAGCTTCTTTGACAAGGACCTCGGTGTTCCCCAATTTTCTGTAGCTGCCTACGAACCCAACGATCTTCATCCAAACACACCTAACCTGCCGCTTCGTTTGCGTAGTCTTGGACAATCATACAGAAGCTGAGTCCTTTGGTTTTTCGATCAAACCTTCATCTTCGGCGAGAGCTAACCCGCTTTTCATCAGTATCTGTTTTTCCTTTCTGCATAGACTTTCATTAAGACCTCGCCGTATCCACAGTTTCCTCTGAAGCCAACATCGAAGCATCTCACGTGATTGACAATCATGCCATTTGGGTCAAGACCTTCGGCCACACGATCATTAATCATGAAGTAGAAAGGAAGCAGCTGACTGACTGCCCATAGACACACGTTTTTTGCACCCTCGCTGGTGTCTAGAACGTAGCCTCCCCATTTGAAGTAGTATTTGTCTCCCTTCCTTAGCTGTGCCATACAGTTTTTCGACTCAACGATCTCTGCTATCATCCTGACGTTCCGGATTTGAGGGAAGGCTTTGATCCACTTCAGGTGCTGAGGGGATTTCCTCACTCTTTCCATTTCATCTTCGTTGTATTCAAAGATCTGTCTAATCCAACTCCAATCAATATTCTGACTCATCTTCTCACATACCTATGGAGTGCAAAATATGACAATCGCTCGTATATGTATGTATTCAGCCTATTGTTCTGATTTGGTCCTATGGTAGTACGGGTCCGAGTTTTGCGGTTTTAGCAGATAATATGTTACAATGCTTTTGGCGACGAGATTACCTTCCCCGTCTTTGACGTCCACGTCGGCCACAAATATCCTGGATCCTTCAAGCACATTTCTTGCTTCCGCCACGATTTTTCCTGCCGTCACTGGTTTCAAGAAGTTGATTTTCATTTCAACAGTCACTGGATTTCCTTGGAGATTGTTGGATCCGAAGATTGCCCACGCGGCTGCTGAATCGGCTAGACTTGCCATCACACCGCCGTGAACAGTTCCCAGGAGCTGAGTGTGCTTGCTGTCAATGTTGATGGACAGCCGGGCATAGCTTTCCCGCACCTCGTCGATTTGAATGTTGAGAAGTCTGTAGAAAGGACTATTCTCACCTTCAGACATCAGTCTTTTGAGTTTAGGACGCATTGTATATCAACGAAGGATTCTGTATCTTGACACAATTAACTCTTTTTCGGATGCTCCACAGCGACAATTGTGCTTGTGCTGTTGTAGGGGCAGAACTAGCCTCGCTGGTTTCAACTGTTTTCCGGGAGAGGTGCTGTAGGTAGGCACGTAAGAAGATGGAGGGAGTTGATGAAGATAGATTTGGCTGTTGGCTCACTTCTTTGTTTCCCGGGCAGATTCCTTTCGTCAAACATATACGTTATCATGACAGAAGGCAAAGCCGTCGCAGTTGACAGCGGTATGCCTTGGACTGCAAAATCGGCTGCGAAATACTTGGAGAAGAACAATGTGGAGCTAGAGTACATCTTGATGACTCATGGTCATTTTGACCATGTCATGGGTCTGAATACTCTCAAGAGACTTCAGGAAACCAAGGTCGTTGCCTATGTTAGAGGCAGACGAGGAGATCTTAAGGTTAGGGATGGAGACGTTTTGGGAGCTCTTGGTGGCAAGTTGAACTTCCTTATTTTCTACACTGGAGTTCACACGTCGGACCATGTTTGGTATCTTGAGACGAATACTGGCATCCTGTTTGTTGGTGACCTCTTGCCAACCTTGAGAGACCTAGCAGTTGTCAGAAAGAGAGGTAATGTGAGGACAGATCTGATTCTGCCCGGACACGGGGAAGCAATGTCGCTTGGGACCTAGCGAAGCCCTTGTCAGGCATCTGGTCTCAGCGTATTCGCCTTACGTGCCTCGGAAACGGTTCGCTCTGGACCTTCTTTTCAGGCTGACGGGTGCTCGTAAGGTAGTCGCGGCAGCCAGTGCTCTGGTTATTCAGTGAATTCGCTCAGCTTCTACTCTCGTGAAGGCTTCTCTAGGAGTTGCTTCTGGTGTCTCATTCCTAATCTTGACCAGTTTGATGGCGCCTGTTGGACAATGGTAAGCGCATAGTCCGCAGCCGATACATCTGTTCTCCAAGAGAATTATTCCCTCCGGTTCTCTGTCGTGAGGGGCATGATAGATGTTTGCTCCCATTGGACAGATCTCTACACATTTCTTGCATAGGTTGCAGAGTTCGGTGTCTCGGTGAGGAATGAAGTTTGACTTTGCGATTGCTCTTGGATTGTGAAGCTCGGTTAGACCTCTCAGTATTAGACAGGAACAAGTGCAGCAATTGCAGATGAATTGGGGTCGGGTCTGAGTGTTTGTGGTGGAGTGCACTAGGCCTGATTGCTCCATTTGATCGAGCAGATTCAGCGCCTCTTCAATCGTGAGGTATCTTCCGAAACCTCTGTCTGCCATGAACTCGGCGTAGTGGTCGAACACAAGACAGGTTTCCAGCGGATGATGGCATCCTTTCTTTGTCCTGCAGGCGCATTGTATGACAGCGATCTTTCGAGAAGTCTGCATGAGCTTGGACAGTTCTTCAAAGGGCAGGATCGTGTGGCCCTTGCTGATCTCTTGGTTGACTGTTATCGTCTTCTCAACGGGGATGACTCTGGCCCAAGGATAGTTTGAGGCGCCGCCTTCCAATCCGCCTCCACCCATGTAGAATCTCTCGAAGAGGTCGCCTACCTTTGCCTTCTCTTCAGGATCAGGTCTTGAGGAAAAGTAGAACTCGAAGATGCCTGGAATCATTGGCATGAGTGTATAGCGCACGTTGCCGGTCCGTTCGCTTCTGAACTTGAAAAGCAGACCCCTTGATACAAGTCGATCAACTATGGCTCCAACCTTCTGTTCTGATCCTCCTGTCTTCTCAATTATTTGGTCTAATGTTTCTGCATCCTGATATGGAGCTGTGAAGTGAGATAGGAACTCGGCTTCCTCTGGGTTGAAGAGGATTTTCAGCATCTCTATGACTTCCTTTGTCTTGGGGACCCTTATGGGCCAAGAACTGATCTTACTTCGTAGTTTCTCGTAGACGTCGTCCGCGCCCATATTTGTGACTTCCACTTGAAGATGTGTTTGGGGAGTTCGAACGATTTATGTTTTTATTTGTATTAACGAGTGACTTTGAGGGCAGAGCCAGTCAGATGGGAACAAATTCGTACGTTAAGATACCTTCAGGCTTCCTTATTGTAGTCTGCAGTTTTATCTTCATCTTTGGCTTTATCTCCGCTGGATCAGCGATTCTGAGCCATGCTAAAACGCGGACGCCCTCCTTCATCTGAGCGATTCCAACAACGTAGTTGTCGTAATGCATAAAGGTTGAAGGTTTCACGAATATCATTGTACATGTCAGGAGTTCTCCTTCTCCGCTAAGCGGGATCCATTTCACGTCTGTATCGATGCATTTTGGACAATCTGCCTGCGGTGGGAAGAAGCCTTCCCCGCATTTGTTGCATCTAGTCATGTAGATTTTGCCGTCTTTAAGACCCTCGAAGAACTTCTGTATTTTGGAGGTGCCGAACTGGAATCTTAGAGGTAGCTCCCGGATGCTGACGTACAAGGGTAGATTGGTCTTTGATTCTGCGACTAATGGTAAACCTTCTTTCTGAATGCGCTCTTTTGCGGCTTCAGCAAGGTCTGACATCATGCTTCCCTTCTATTAGTAGTGTGGTTTCTCCAAGTCAAGTATCGTGACATAGGCATAGTGTCCCGTTCCTCCTATGTTGTGAGCCAGAGCCCTACCTTTGTTGATTGTTGCCTGTGCTTCCTTTCCAGCCAGTTTTCCATATTCTTGGCGAAGTTGCTTTGTTAGACTGTAGATCATGGAGCAGCCTGTTGCGCCTATTGGGTGGCCTTTCGCCTTCAGGCCTCCATCGATATTGATGGGTATGAGGCCTCCGTTGTACGTCTGCTTCTCTCTCACTAGGTTTACTGCTTCTCCTCTTCTGCAGAAGCCCAGATCTTCGTAGGCCATGAGTTCAGCAACTGTGAAGCAATCATGTACGCAGGCTACGTCAAATTGCTGAGCGGCGTCTTGATAGTCTATGCCGGCTCTCTTGTAGGCCTGTCTCGCAGCTTCTACAGCGGATTCCAGACCGGAGTACTCAAGCTTTGAGAACATGTCTCTCCTACTCAGGTTTCCAGTTCCGGTTGAGGCTCCTATCGAGCTTATCCACACCGGAGTCTCTGATGTCTTCTTGGCGATATCTTCGTTCGCAAGAATTAACGCGGCTGAGCCGTCTGTCAGGGGGCAACAATCGAAAAGCTTCAGAGGCCAGGCGATGTATCTGGATCCCATGACAGTGTCTACAGATATTTCCTTTCTGAATTGGGCCTTAGGATTCATACATGCATAGTGGTGATTCTTGACGGCTATTTCCGCCAAGTCTTCCTCCTTCATTCCATGTTTCCACATGTACCCTGTCGCGTGGAGAGCATAATATCCGGGGAAGGTCATGCCGAAGTTCTCGAATTCCCAGAAGTAGTTTCCTGCTCGTCCTATCAGTTCTATTTGGACAGGTCCCGGTGATTCATACATCTTTTCAACGCCTATGATCAGTGCTAGATTTGCGTATCCGCTTGCAACAAGATTGTACGCAACAGTCGCAGCGGCACTACTTGTGGCGCAAGCAGCCTCAACTCTCATGCTTCCTTTTGGAAGGGTTCCACAGTACTCTGAGCAGATGACTGCAGGGAGAGATTCTGCACTCCATCCGCCTGCGCACCCGACTACAAGGAAATCCAGATCCTTCGCTTCAAGCCCTGCATCTTTCAAGGCTTCACTGGCTGCTTCCCATGCAAGCTCGTCGATTCTGACGTCGTACCTGTTTCCAAACGTGCTGTGGCCGACTCCTACGATGCCAACATTCTTCAAATTCAACACGTCCTCTGCGAAAATCGCTTATTGGTCTCGCATTAACGAGACACTTCAGTTTATTGTTTTCGGTCCAAATGTGTGGCAATCGAGGTTCGAAGGATGTGCACTAGCTTTTTATCTCACCTTTCAGGCTTAGTCAGTCTCTGGTGCATCGTGTTGAGAACTTCAAGGGAATATGTTGAGAAGCTTGGAAGAATGCGGAAGAACGTATTCATGAATGGGAAACTGGTGGAGCGTGACAACCCGCAGCTTCTGCCATCCATAAGAGCACTCTCGAAGACATTTGATCTCACAGACAATGAGGAGTTCAAGGAATTGATCACCGCTACCTCCCATCTTACTGGAGAAGAAATCAATCGCTTCACGAAGGTCAACAGAAGCGCCGATGATCTGATGAAAAAGCAGAAGATGATAAGAAAGGCTTGCCACCTCACAGGCGGGTGCATCCAACGGTGCATGGGATGCGACGCAATCAATGCTCTATCCTTTGCGACGTACGAGGTTGACAAGGCATTTGACACAGAATATCACAAGCGATTCCTGCGTTACCTTGAGCAGTTCCAAAGGGAGGACTTGACT
>SMTZ1_10018594_pt1 | contig 11839 bp, 11 predicted proteins | sample DeeMarSWOR136_30_FD_25667 | JGI IMG/M metagenome (IMG submission 25667) | reverse complement strand
TGCCAACACTTCGGGCTTGCCCCGGACGTCATAATTGTGGGGAAGTCCCTGGCGGGAGGTCTCCCCCTCAGCGCGGTAACGGGAAGGGGGGAAATCATGGATGCCCCTCACGTGGGTGGTCTAGGAGGCACATTCTCGGGAAACCCGCTGGCCTGCCGGGCTGCCATGGAAGTGATTGCAATGATACAGGATAATGGCCTCACCTCCAGGGCAGTGGAAATAGGAAGGAGGACGGTTGATAGATTGAAGGGGTTCCAGGAAGAATTTCCCATCATCGGGGACATTCGGTGGTTGGGCGCCATGATCGGATTGGAGCTGGTGCGTGACCGAAGGACGAAGGAGCCGGCGACAAAGGAAACGAGGCACGCAATCAAGAGCTGCTACGAGGGGGGCCTTGTCATAATCACTGATGAGGAGATTGATGAAGGGCTCTCTATTTTGGAGAAGGTGCTGAGGGAGATACGAATCTAGAATCCCTTGGTCAATATTTGCCACGGGAAAAAGACTTTTTCTTCTATGGTTTGCGATATACGTGATATTCCCCAAACAAATTTGTTTCGTTCCACCCACTTTTTTAGAGATGAGCCTCACTTTTTAACAATGGACCTTAAAATATCAGGTCGGTCCGTAATGATACCATCAACCCCTTGTTTAATCATACGTTTCATGTCCGATTTGTTGTTTACCGTCCATACAAAAACATCGAGCCCTGATGCATGAGCTTTCTTAACCAACTTCGATGTCATCCCGTGACCATGACCACTTGCATGAATATAATTACTTGCCCAGCACTCTCCACCACCAGCTTTGATCGCCTGCGGAATCGAATCAAAGTCATCAATGTCAAATCCAGCCATCCATGGGGAGGGACCAGGTTTGTTCTTTTGGATTGTGTCACGATATTGGTTTGCTCTTGTTACGTGAGCAGTATGAACTTTAGGCATAATTTTCTTACTATACCTAAGGCTTCTCCAATCAAAGGAAATAATCCTTGCCCTGTCTGTGAATCTCTCTTCCTCAAGAATTTTCGCTATCGCACGCACGAGAACTTCCGGAGAACTTGACTCTTCGGGCTTTACTGGCGTCGTTTTGATTTCAATAAATAAAATTGTTGTTTCATCTGTACTTTTAACTAATTTTATGACGTCACGCAGGGTCGGAATACGTTCCCCGTCAACATTTTTTCGTTTCGGATACCTTTTGGCATATGTTGTTGAACGTTTTAACTTACCTACATCGTAAGACTGAACTTTTGCTAACGTTAAATCTTTAATAAGAGCCCTCTCCTTTACCCAATTCCCCCGGGCATCACGAGTGATTGCGGGGTTTAATCTGTAATCATGGATAACTACAACCACGTTGTCCGAAGTAAGATGAACGTCCAGCTCAATAGCATCGACTCCGATTTCCATGGCTTTCTTAAATCCCGACAGTGTGTTCTCAGGCATAAGCCCTGCTGCTCCCCTATGGCCTATTATTTGTATGTCATTAGCTAACACCAGGGATACCTCCAAAATCAAAAATACGAATATGAAAAACAATGTGGTTGTTTGATTTTTTAGTGATTTCTTCATTGTTTTTTCATTCTCATAGCATCCCGAAGATATAGCCGTTCTGCGTTCCGAGTTTATGCTGTTGTTAGGCACGCCGCACACATTTGGTTCTTCTTGTCCCACTTTACAAGACAGTTGAGTATTAACCTATAGCGGCTAAGGAACGCAAATGATCTCGTCTTTGGGCTTTGGGGATGGCCGTGCATGCTTCTCGCCAAACGTGCGAACTGACTTGTGCACATACCATGCCCGAACCCTAGACATACCATCTTCTAGGCAAATCTTCTTTAACAGGTCATCTGCGTACTCTCGATGTTCTTGGTGGTCAAGGTGTCCCTCACGCATCAACTGATAGAGCGCATCATGAACGAGAGACCCGCGCATGAAAGACTTGGTATCAGTCGTTGGGCCACTCGGACCATCCCATGCATACCGATTCTTGATCGTCAACTCGCCATCGGTTGTCAGGACAATGAAGCTCGTCTCGATGTCTTCCTCCGTTTCGATCTCAATACTGATTGTATAGTCCTGCATCAATTGATACTTGTAATGTCTGAGTTTTCGGTAATAAGCTTTAGAATCGGTCATTATCATTCTCCTCAAATTGTCTCTTCAAAGTCTAAATACTATTTCAACTATGTGCCTAACGCTGCGGTGAGTTGTTGAGCGGACTCAATCAAGCTGCGAATTTGCCTGTATTAGTGCTTCGTTGGCCAGTACAACTTCCGTTCCCGCCAGACCAACGGAGCAAAATAAGGTGATATCAGTGACCGATAACCTGCCCCTTTGCCTTCCGACTACAATCTCACTCAACTCTACCATCCTATTACGCTCTGGCGTATCCAGTAAGAAGAACGGTTTGGGGTACGAATCTACTTGATCCAACGAGTCGGTAACAATCATGTGGCTATTTTGGGCCACTTCGGTGGATAATTCATGCGCTTCTTTGAATTTTGGTCCGATAGTGTTGATATGCATACCAGGTTTGAGCCACCCCGCATCGAAAACAGGGGTAGAACTATTAGTGGCACAGATTAACACGTCTGAATATCTGACTACTTCTTCTGATGATTGTACTGCCTCAACTCGAATGTCTGCCCTATCGCTCATTTCTGCCGCAAAAGCTTCACGGTGGCTTGCCGTTGGACTATGAACTCTAGCATATTCAAACGGCCGTACCACCATTGCAGCTTGCATATGGTATCGGGCTTGAAGCCCGCTGCCAAGAATCCCTAAATTCTTTGCATCTGAACGGGCCATATATTTGATAGCAATAGCGTTAATCGATGCTGTGCGCAATGCTCCAACCAACACCCCAATGACAAGACCTTTGAAATTACCTGTTTGGCTATCAAAGACAGCAACCAGTTGTGTGCGATCTGGAGATTTACCGCCAAATGTATCATACACGCGGAAACCAAGTGATTTAGAATGTGCTGTCTCACCGCCAGCAGTAAAAACCAATGCCCCGCTATCAGCGCCAACAGAGAACCGCGGCGGGGCAATCAAAGCACCTGTCGCTCTGGCACGTAGCGCCTGCTCAATTGCGTTGATAGCTGTTTCTGCCGTGATAATACGATCTATATCCTTATCAGTCAAAATTCGGTACATAGTTTCTCTCACTGTAATTGGACCACGCGCGCCCAATGATCGAACTCAGCAGCTCTGAGCCATTGCTCAGCTGATATTTTGGACGGCATAAGGGGGCAATCTTACAGATTCAGTATCCATCCACAAGGTGGTCTATTCGCTGAGCTTGACAGCGGTGCCGTAAGCTAGAAGTTCAGCCGCACTCCCCACAACACTTGTAGTCATATAGCGAACATTGATTATTGCATCCGCCCCCATCTCTGCAGCCTGGGAGATCATCCTATTAGTGGCTGCTACCCGGGCTCTTCCCATCATCTCTGTGTATTCAGTCAGTTCGCCGCCAAGGATCAACCTGACTATGGCTGATAGATCTTTGCCAATCCAGATAGCAAATACCGTATGACCCTGGACGAGACCGAGAATTTCCGTGATCTCTCGGCCAGGTAGTGCTGCGGAATTCAATAGCACAACCGTATGATCAATGTCAGTAGGCAGGGGCCCCTCTCCTGGTGTCTTGGTTTTCCTTTGTTCGAAAGCCACTGTCAGCAGAACCACGAGGATACCCCCCAGAATGAAGAAGACCGCTATCCTGAGCCACCAGGGCACGACCGGATCATCGGCAACGATCATGTACCACGGTATCCCGGCAAATACTGCAGTAAAGAGTCCCAGCACAAAGGCCAGCGAGCCAATATGTCGAAGTATTCTCATAATTCCTCCTTTGGACCACTAGAATCCAAAATCTCAGCTAATGGTCGATGTTGAGTAAGCCCAAAACATCAAAGGGCTTGTCCTGAGCCTGCCGAAGGGCCTGCTGCCGCGAGCGGTTAGGCCACAAAATAATTTGTCACATATCAAGGGGTGCCCCGGTTGTATCTTGGAGATGAACTATCCCACTTCCATTGGCAGCGTGGGATCTGCCGCCCACTCCGATAACGAGCCGTCATAGACAGCCACATTCTCGATTAGGAAGATAGGCAGAGGTGTTCGGGTCCACGATCGCCCTGGCAGAGATATTGATGCTGGAAGGAATACGTCCTGGTCGACCGTAACGCGCCGTGGTTCCGACATGTTCCTCCGCTGTCAGGGCGTTGACGAGACAACTCCCGCTGTCACCGATGGCAGCGAGCACATCGTGTTTATCGACGATGAACGCCGGGCGTGGTCGTGCGATGAAGCGGGCAGGGGGGAATGCGGGTGGTTCGGTAGAGATCGGGCGTCTCTCCAGTGTCCACTTGCGCCAACCCCCGTTCAACACAGCGGCGTTGTCGAAGCCGAAGGCCCGCAACATCCACCAGACCCGTGCTGCCGGTATGTTCATACCGTCGTCATACAGGATCACGCGGGTTCCCTCACCGACACCATAGCGGGACATCGCCTCTGCGAACTGCGCAGCGGGGGGCATCATGAGGGGAAGGTGGCTATCCCGGTCTGAGAGGTCTCCTATGAGATCCGCGAAGCCACTGCCCGGGATGTGGCCCGCTACCCACGCGTTGCGGCCGCTTTCGCGCCGGATACTGCGGTCATCAGCGTGGAAGAAGACGGTGCAATCCAGGACGCGCAAGTCGGAATCTGCGAGGTGCATTTCCAGCCAATCGGTCTCCACGAGATATTGAGGATTTGAGAATGTCATGTCATTTCTCCTTAGGGTGGATTTGTTCTTACTCGGGCGAATGAGAAATCAGGGGACGTCCTTGAATTTGGCAACTTAAGCTTGGGATTCTCCTGTTAAGCTAATCTCAGTAGAACCACCGGAAAGTATTCATTCACGTAATGTTTCATGGCAAAAGGTATTCAACAAATTCAACTACGTCCCGCATTTTTTCTCGAAATAAGCCGTATTCACAGTTAGTTTTCACACAGTCTGTCGATTGGTTAGGCCACATATTACATTTATCCTTTTTATAAATGATCCCTTTCCCGATTGTGATGAACTCAATTGTTTGATTGAACAGGTTTTTTACTGTAACGTATTTGGTTACTATCGGTATGTAATAGGAATTAATCAAAATTATTAAAAGAAATTGTATCACCCTTATTGCTACCAAGGAATCCTGTATAACGTGTTTAACTTAATGCTTGAATAGAGTCTTAAAAATGGATACCATACAATCCATTAGGTGTCAATTTGATGTGACTGGAAGATCTTGATTTTATTCAATATTCATTATTAGACGGATTTAATTAACAAGAAAAATACGTTATGCATGATTTTTAAGAATTCCTTCGCGAATAGGGGTTACTACCAGAAAAACGAAGGCCCTGTTACTTGAGGTGGGGCTTAAGGTCATCTTTTATGAAACTACACTTTTATTGGTTGAGTCACGGACATTTGACTGGACCCGGGAGAAAGAGAGCCTATGGAGATTCCCGTTGAAGGCGAGGGTATGCATTACGAGGGGTACTGCATTCGTCCGCCCAGCGAGGCAAACAGTATTCTCCTGCAGGTAACCGTCGGCTGTTCCCATAACAGGTGCACGTTTTGCGGGTCCTACAAGGAGAAGAGGTTCAGGATAAAGGACGAGCGCATCATACTCTCCGATATCCTCTTTGCCTCGAAATACATGAGGGGGCAGGAGAGGGTCTTCCTCATGGACGGGGATTCCCTTATTATCCCGCAAAAACGGCTCATGTGGATCCTCGACCGGATCAGGGAGCATCTCCCCTGGGTGAGAAGGGTCGGTATTTATGCAAATGCCAAGGGTGTGAAGAAGAAGTCCCTTGAGGAACTGATCCAGCTCAAGGAGAACGGCCTCGGAATCGTCTATTTAGGAGTGGAGAGCGGGGATGAGGAAACCTTGAAAAACGTTCATAAGGGAACCAGCGCCCAGAATCTCATAGACATGGGACGGAAGGTCCGGGAGGCTGGTATAAAGCTGTCGGTGACCGTGCTGCTCGGCATCGCCGGAAGGGAAAGGTCGATTGAGCATGCCAGGGCCACCGGTGAACTCCTGAGCGCCATGGATCCCAACTACGTCGGCGCCCTGACCGTGATGCTCATTCCGGGTACTCCTCTTTATGAGGATTTGAGGATGGGTAACTTTCAGCTCCCGTCGGAGAGGGAGCTCCTTCTGGAGCTGCGGGAGATGATCGTCCATACGCACCTGACAATGGGCCTTTTCTTCTCCAACCATGCCTCAAACTACCTCCCGATTAGGGCGAGGCTACCCAGAGGAAAAAAAGAGGCACTCTCCCTGATAGACAGTGCGCTGCGAGGGGAAATTGCGCTGAAACCGGAATGGCTGCGGGCTCTTTGATGGAGAGGCCGGAATGGATGAAAGTATGAGGAGAGGACTGCTATGAAGGAGATAGACACCGAGGAGCTGAAACGTATGAATGGAAAGGACGGGAAGCCCGTCTGTATCGCTTTCGGGGGAAAGGTATACGACGTCTCCGAGAGCCCCCACTGGAATACCGGAATTCATATGGCGAGACATCCTTCCGGTCAAGATCTTACGAGGGAAATAGGGCCAGCACCTCATGGCACTGAAGTATTTGATACATTTTCCCAGGTTGGTATCCTCAAAAAATCTCCTCCATCTGGTCATGGGAGGAGGATACCCAAACCATTACAAAAGGCATTCGACCGTTATCCCTTATTGAGGAGGCAGCCGCACCCCATGACGGTACACTTTCCCATAGCCTTTCTCATGGCCACCCCCCTGTTTTTCATCCTCTACGCGTTAACCGGGAATAATTCCTTCGAGGCCACGAGCTTCTATATGCTCTGTTTGGGAGTCTTGGGCTCCGCGGCAGCGATTGCTACGGGGTTCTTTGCCTGGTGGGTTAACTACGGAGCGGTGCTCACGACCTATGTGCGGTATAAAATCGGCCTCGCCATAGTGCTCTGGGTGGTGCTGAGCATCCTCGTTATCTGGAGATTCATCGATCCCGTGCTCATTATCCAATCGGGAAACCTATGGTGGGTATACGCCATCCTTATCTTTTCCTTAGTCCCCCTGGTAAGCCTCCTGGGACATTTTGGGGGAAAGATGACCTTCCCGGCGTAGATTTTCCACTTATTCTCAGAGATACCGTCTAAGAACTTCCACACGGGCTCTGTTTGGAAGCATACCTTTCAACCCAAAATCCACCGTCTAATTTAGGTATTAAACCTGAAATCAGCAGGTTATGGAGTATTCCTGATAACCAGCAAGGTATTAGATGCAAGGCGCCGAGGAGCGACGACTGAGGCATATGGAGCAATACGCCGCAAGCCTGTCGAGAGCCTCAAGGTCGAACGAGAGGAGCGATCGAAGGCAACGCCGCCCTTTAGTTTTTCTCAGGGCCATGAGTCCTTCGACCTTGCTCAGGACCGTGAGCTTGTCGAACGGCCTGTCGAATGGCAGATGATGCCTTGATGGTGGATCAGGGTCAACCATCTTCCTTGACACCCTGACCGCTATCTTAGTATTTTTAAAAGAGTGAATACACTTTTGCCAGCCAGAAATTTGCTTATCGTTTCTCGATAGTTGAAAGGAGTCAATGATGAGCGTATTGTCCCGACTGAGGCCGCCGGTTTTCAAAGAAGGGGGAATGCCTGAGATCGACACGGCCAAGTACAAACTTCATGTAAAGGGATTGGTAAAAGAGGAACGGTCCTTCACGTGGCAGGAGATTATGGACCTGCCGGCAACAAAGGTCGATGCGCGGCTCACTTCGGTTTCCGGATGGTCCGTGAGGGCCACGTGGGAAGGCGTGCTCTGGCGCGAGTTCCTTCGGATCCTGAGGCCGGAGAATGAGGCCAGCCACGCCACGTTCTCGGGCTCTGGGGGCGGCTATGAGACAACAGTCTCCCTTGTTGACCTGGACCACCCGCGGGTCCTTCTCGTCTACGGGGTAGAGGGTGAGCCCCTCGAGAGGGAGTATGGGGGGCCCCTCCGGATGGTAATCCCCAACCTCTATGGGTACAAGAGCTGCAAATGGTTGGAGACTATCACACTGACCGATACCATGAAAGGTGGCTATTGGGAAGACCGGGGATACACGCAATCGGGGATTATCGAGCCCGGTTTCACCCTCGATGTCAACACGGGTACCCGTCGTCCCATCTCCGGAGGGGAAGTGACGGAATTTTAGCCAGTTCCACACGTAACAATTGATGGCCGGTGTTTTCAGGAAGAGCCGGTGATTATACCCTTGAAACGGAAGCAAAAAAGATAAAAGAGAAGAGGCTAAAGAGTCGCTTAGGTTTTCGTTTCCCGGGTTGTGAGAGCTTACAAGCGCCGCCGGCGTTAGCGTAAGATGTCAATAGTGGAGGCATATGCCCAAAGGGAATGGGCTTCGCCACCCAAGAATTTGAGTATTATGGATAAATCCCGAGCAGTCTGGTCGCTTCCGCAACCCTTCCCACTCCGAGCATCCAGGCAGCTGTCCGCATGTGCACCTTCTCCTTTTTCGTGATGGCCGCTACATCCCAGAAGCTCCTCCTCATTATCCTCGCCAGTTGGTTATTGACCTCCTCCAACGTCCAGAAGAGGGACTGGATATTCTGGACCCACTCGAAGTATGAGACGGTAACCCCGCCGGCATTACAGAGGATATCGGGGATGACGAAGATGCCCTTGTCGAAGAGTATATCGTCGGCAGAAGGGGTGGTAGGGCCATTGGCCGCCTCGGCGATGACCTTCGCCCTCACCTTGTGGGCGTTCTCCACAGTGATTTGATTTTCCATGGCTGCGGGGATGAGGATGTCACAGTCCAAGGCCAGGAGCTCCTCGTTGGTGATATTATCGGCCTCCCCGTAATCGAACACCGAACCGGTTTCATCCTTGTATTTTTGTACCCGTGCTGGGTCGAGGCCATCGGCGTTATAAATTCCCCCCTTTGAGTCGCTTACGGCTATGATTTTGGCACTGAGGTTATGGATGATCTGGGCGGCATTGAACCCGGCGTTGCCGTATCCTTGAATGGCCACAGTGGCCTTCTCCAGATCCATGCCCAGGTGTTTCATGGCCTCCTGAATGGTGTAGACGCACCCTTGAGCTGTGGCCTCATTTCTTCCCAGGGATCCACCTACAGCGACGGGTTTACCGGTTACCACCCCCGGAACGCTGTACCCCTGCAGTGAACTGTAGGTATCCATGATCCAGGCCATGGTTTCGGCGTTGGTATACACATCAGGAGCGGGTATGTCCTTCTCGGGCCCGATCAGGGGGGCGATCTCCCAGGTATACCTTCGGGTCAATCGCTCCAATTCCCCTTTGGACATCTCCTTGGGATTGCACTGAACCCCGCCCTTGGCGCCACCATAGGGGATATTAACCACCGCCGCCTTCCACGTCATCCACGCAGCCAGGGCCTTCACCTCGTCCAGGTCGACGGAGGGGTGATAGCGAATTCCCCCCTTTCCTGGACCTCTGGTGAGACTATGCTGTATTCGGTATCCGGTAAAGACCTTGAGCGCTTCGTTGTCCATCTTGACCGGGAAGGTGACGATCAATATCCTCTTGGGATTTTGTAACTTCAGCTTCAATCCCTCGTCGAGGCCCAGTTTGTCAGCCGCGATCTCCAGCTGAAGCAGCGCAACCTGAAGAGGTTTCGTTTCATCGTATTTACTCTTGTCGATGGCCATGGAATATATTTCCTCCCTTCGTCAATTCTTACGCAACCCGAGAATCTCCCTGGCTTCCCTCGGGGTGGCAACCTCTCGGCCGTACTCCCGTGCAATGCGAACGATACGCTCCACGAATTGAGCATTGCTCGCGGCGAGTACGCCCCTTCCATAGTAGATATTGTCCTCCATACCTACCCGGATATGTCCTCCCATGATCAACCCTATCATTGACATAGGAAGATGGCCTTTGCCGATTCCGATTATGGACCACGTGGAGTTTTGGGGGAGATATTCGTACATGTGGAGGAAGGATTTCGGGGTGGCCGGGCTTCCCCAGGGAGTGCCCAAGACGAACTGAAAGTGAAGCGGCTCTTCAAGATATCCCTGATCCCTCATGCGGAGGCAGGTCACAATCATCCCCACATCGAAGATCTCAAGCTCGGGTTTTACCCCCTTCTCCCTCATCCTCTTGGCCGCGGTCTCCAGAAACTCGGGGGTGTTGATGAAGACCGATTCCCCAAGGTTGATTGAGCCCGCATCATAGGAGGCAAGTTCTGGCTCCAATTCAAGTGGCCGCAGCCGTTCCTCAATGGGGAGGTTACGACCTGGAATACCGCTTGTGGTTAAGCAGAGCACCAGGGCGGTTTTTTGCCTCAACGGCTGCACTACCTGTCGGAAAAGATCCATATCTTGTGTTCCCAGCCCTGTTTTCGGGTCACGGACGTGGATATGGACGATAGCGGCCCCTGCATCCCAACATTCTATGGCGGATTGAACGATCTCATCCGGTTTAATGGGAATATGAGGTGCGACATCCCGAAGAATTCTGCTCCCGGTTATGGCTGCCGTGATGATGACTTTTTCCATGGTTTGCGCCAAAACCTCATTCCTTTCACACCTTGGTTAAAGGGACAATTTGCGAGACAAGAAGTGGGGCGCAAATCCCCCGGGTTTAAAGTATTCCAGAATAACAAAGGACTCCACTTTTGTCAAATATGTTTTTATTTATTCTTTTAGTTTGCTTCGCCTCAATATTATGATAAGATGCAAGCGGTAGATGACGCGATGGAACATTTTCTGCATTACAAACTTGTCGTTTTCGATCTGGATGGGACCCTTACTGCGGAGAGATCCATCTGGGCTGCGGAGAGATCCATCTGGGAACACATCCATAAGAAGCTGGACAAATGGTATGGTTATGCGGAGAAGTACCAGAACCAATTTCTCAAGGGGAAGATCTCTTACAAGCAGTTCTGCGAACTGGATGCCCAGGTATGGAGGGGGATGAGGGTTGGCCGGTTACGGGATATCGTTCGAGCAGTCCCCTTCAATCCAGGGGTGGATGAGTTGATTTCCCTGTTGAAGGAGTTGGGCTTGAGACTAGCAGTTGTTTCCTCAGGCCTCTCCCTCCTGTCTGAATGGGTTGAGGAGAAATATGGTTTTGATTACGCAGTATCTAATCGACTTCTTCATGAGGATGATATCCTGACCGGGGAGGTGGAGATCAAAGTCTATTACGATCGAAAGGCTGAATGGATCCAGAGTATAACGGATATCTTTCGGGTTCGAAGCGATGAGGTCATCGCCATAGGCGACAGCGTTGGGGATGTAGAGATGTTTGAGATGGCGGGATATTCCATTTCCTTCAATTCTTCATCGCGCAAACTTGACCAGATTGCCGACGTCGTCATAAAGGGTAATAACCTCTCCCACATTATTCCAAAGTTGCCAATGGTGAGGAGGGGAACCTGAAACACAGGGGAATTCCGATGCCTTGCCCCTCGATACGGTCAGGGGGTTCGTTGATTACGGGCTAAGACGATTCGAAAACGGGGATGGGACTGGTGCTGGATCTCTCGTTGATGCAATGGATCAATGGAGCGTGGTCAAACTGGATATTCGATACAACAATGGTCTGGGTAACTCGTTTTGGCAGCAAGGCTATGGGTTTTCTCTTCGCTTTCATCCTATTCATCTCGACGAAGAGCCGACGGGCCACTTTTCTCTACATGGTCTCATTTGGCATTAATGCCGTAATCTTCCAGGCTCTTAAATATGGGATCAGAAGGGCCAGACCTTTTGCGATCCATGATGTGATCCTCAGGATCTCGCCGGAAGAGGCATCCCATATGAATCCCAG
>SMTZ1_10011997_pt1 | contig 11840 bp, 9 predicted proteins | sample DeeMarSWOR136_30_FD_25667 | JGI IMG/M metagenome (IMG submission 25667) | reverse complement strand
CCGGCAGGCGGCCGCCTTATGAGACCGTACATGATATGGACCCAGCCCTTCTGCCGCCGGTCATCACGCCGGAAGATGACCCGGCCAAGGCGCCGTCGGATGCCATTGTCCTTTTTGATGGCACGGACAAGACACTAAAAGCTGAATGGGTAACAGGAAGGGACAATCCACCGAAGTGGATGGTCAATACTGAAAAAGGGTATATGGAGATAGTCAAAAAAGGTGGAGGAATTCGTACGAAGAAATCTTTCGGCAACTGCCAGCTTCATATCGAGTGGGCATCACCGACGCCGCCGACGGGTACAAGCCAAAGCCGGGGGAACAGCGGTGTATACTTTATGGGCAAGTACGAGGTGCAGATACTTGACTCTTATACGGCGGATAATTATAAAGACAACAGGACTTACGCGGACGGACAGGCAGCGGCGCTTTATGGGCAATACCCACCGATTGTGAACGCGTGCCGAAGGCCCGGCGAGTGGCAGACATACGATATCAGCTTTCTTGCACCGAAGTTCGATAAGGACGGTAAGTTAGTCCGGCGCGCCCGCGTCACCGTATGGCATAACGGGCTTGTCGTTCAAAACAATGTCGAATATTGGGGGCCATCAGCACACAAGCAAAAAAATCCACAATATCGCAGGCATGAAGCGAAGCTTCCGATTAGCCTACAGGACCACGGTAATCCCGTTCGATTTCGGAATATCTGGATACGCGAACTGCCGGAACAATAGAAAAAGAAAACAAAAAACAACTAAACAAAAAATGTTAAGCCCGGATTTAATCGGAAGATAAGATCCGGGTTTTTTGTATTTGTAACAGTATAGAGGATAGCACAATCTTATCTTTATTGATGGGACCGCGTTCATAAAGCATTTAAGAATAGCCATTAGAGCGTTGAAAAATGGGATAATCGCTCAAAAAATGACAGAAAGAGGCTAATATTGTTGTAAATCAAAAAAGATTTTGGTAACATATTTGAAACGAGGAGTTTTTTCCAAACGGAGTAAATATGAAACGGCATGTTAATATCCCAGGTAGGAGTGAGAATTATGAGAGTTCTAAACAATACAATATTAACGTTGGTTAGTATTATGTTTTTGGCGCTTATGACAGCGCCAACAGAGGGATTGGCTTCTTGCTATCAACCGGATGCACCTGATTGTCCATGTTTCGATAGCAACGGTGTATGGGATCCTGCAGGGGCATTTATTCAGGATGTAGCGATTCAGACGGTGGGGACAAAGGAATCCTGCGTTGCTGACGGTGGCAAGCCTTATTACCAGATGGTGATTGGGTGCAATAACGAACTATGTGCACTGATTAAGGCATGGCTGCTGAGCCTTCCCAGCTGGCTGGCCCCTGATATTGACGTTCGACAGGCATGGTGCTCAGAAACGATTTCCTACTGGCATCGAGAAACCGGTATTCCCTATCCCGGAGGATACAGGCATTGCGGCTGGCATTGTAACTGGCTGAATTACAGTGTCGGAGGCCTTAAGGAGTGGTACACAACAGAGGAGGACGGCGGCCGTGGGAGATGGATCGAGCCCGGAGATGTGGACTATGAGAATTATGTGCTCGGTGTTACGCTGCCCGTTCCGGGCGCATACGTATCCTGGCAAACATATGATGACTTTAATGACACATGGGTTTACGACGGCTGGTCCCATAGTCTTATGATAAATGAAATGTGGCTGCATAAAGACGTCCACGGCAACCTCTTTCAAGTTGAGATTAGTCTGCTTGAGGGTAACAGCAGCAACAAGGTCAAGAACGAGCGTAAATGGGATGACTTGCTGGCACGTACCCCCCAAGGCTCAGAGTGGATAAACGGCAATAAAAAAATCTATGGCTTCGGAGTTGATTTGGATTCCGGGGGACAGCCCATTTACGACGCATCAAGATTACATCTTGTACCCTGGCTGTTCGTCAAAGCTCCGCCACAAGTCGATCCTGTTATGACAACAGACCCGATGTGGGAGCAGCATTATGAACCATATATTCCAGCACTGAAAACATACGCAAAACTGCTTCGTCAGGCGGGCGGCGAACCTAATGTAATGACTTCATCGGGTGCGTTACAACTCAGGGGCATTCCGGACGGTAATGAGGTCAACTGGCGTTTTCCCAGGGGATTGCCGGGCGGCGAAGAGGTTGTAATCGACTTGCTGGATATCCATCCGCTTCCAATCAAAGGAATTGAATTAAAGTGGGGCACCAGTGCCCTTCCCGGGGATTATAGGGTCCAATATACAACTCCGGGGCAACCATACCAGGAGGCCATAGTGCCGAAGATGCCGGATGTGAGCCAGCTTCCTTCAGGGTCATCAATTCCCGTACCTGCCATATTTAACAGTTCCGCAACGGGCGTGCAGGTCAGATATGTAAAACTGATTTTTCCAAATACCTTCGAACAGGACGCAGTATTGCAGGAGCTTCGGTTCCATTATGAGGAGGGTCCTATGGCCGATTCAGAGGTGTGTCCGTTCAGAATTTTGGGCGATTTGGATTATAATTGCCGGGTCGATCTTTATGATGTTGCCCTGATGGCAGGCAACTGGCTTATTGACTGCTATCTGACCCCCCAGAATCCGGCCTGTGTGCCTGAATAAGGGTTTGTCCCGGTCAAATACACACCTGGCAGGATACGCATAATATCCCTCAGGCTATTTTGATTTGATTGAAAAAAATTCGCAAATTGTTTGCGTTGACGCAAGAAACCCAGTTATAATAATTCAGAGAAATACGACGACGGAAGTATTCATTTCTTCTGAGTAAATGTTTGTTTATAAAGACCTTCTTACAGAAAGAAGGAGAAGCACAATGCGTAAGCGAAAAGCATTTACTTTGATAGAGCTTTTGGTGGTGATAGCGATAATCGCGCTTCTGATGGCGATTTTGTTGCCGGCGCTGGAGCGGGCCAGAGAGCAGGGCAAGCGTATCATCTGTCTTAACAATCTGAGGCAGTTAATGCTCGCCTGGAATTTGTATGCGGATGATTATGATGATAAGATAGTTAACGGTAATACGAGCACCGGAAGCTTCAACCCGGATGGTACTTGTTGGGTCTACTGGCCCGGCCGGGGTGCCACAGAAGATGAACGAATACAGGGAATCGAAGATGGTCTGTTGTTTCAATACTGCCCGAACGTAAAACTCTACAGGTGCCCGACCGGTTTGTTTGGAGAGGTTGTAACTTGTGCCGTAGTTGATGCCATGAATGGTTATGACGCGATACCCGGAGCCGCCGGGAAGATAATTAAAACTCGGATGGAGATTCTCAATCCGGACGAGAGGGCTGTTTTTCTTGATGAAGGCAGGCTAAGTCCAGCGAGCTGGACCATTTGGTACGACCAGGAACGATGGTGGGACCAAATTACAATGCGACATGGAGACGGGACAAACTTCTCATTCGCAGACGGGCATAGTGAATACTGGAAGTGGCAGGATCCGCGTACGATAGAGATTGCCGAGATGGACTACGACTACTGGCAAAATACCGGCCGTCACGGTAGTTTATCTTATTCAGCGGGAAATCCAGATTTGTACAGAGTGCAGAATGCCGTGTGGGGCAAATTAGGCTATACTCCATCATCTATGCCTTAGAGTAATTTTTTGATTTTATTATTTATTATTATTCTATTGGGTGAGCCGGTGGCCCCGAGCCAGAAATCGGCCGAATCGAATGAGAAACTTTAAAGACTACTAAAAAACATGGTGCGCGAGAGTAATCCGATGTGCAGAGGAAAGGGCTTCACGCTAATAGAGCTTTTGGTGGTGATAGCAATAATCGCGCTTCTGATGGCGATGCTGATACCGGCACTGGAGCAGGCAAGGAACCAGGCCCGGGCGGTGATTTGCAAGTCTAACCTGCGACAATGGGGTCTTTACTGGATGATGTATGGTGAAGATTACGAAGGGTCCTTCAGCGTAGGTCTAATCCCTGCCGGTGGAGGTGGATGGCATCGTGGTGAATGGATAACAGCCCTTCGGCCATACATTAATACAAGAAGACGCAAAAAACTGCTTCTTTGCCCAATGGCCAAGGAACGCCACCCTGATGGCGAAGTGTATGGTGGTCCGTTCTGGACTTACGTAATGGGTGGAGCTATATCTGGCAACATCGGGGATGAAGAGTGCAGCTATGGTATGAATAACTGGCTTTATAATCCGCCGGATGATGTTTCGAATATTCAGAATCGTCCGACTAAATGGAACTGGAGGATGATGGATGTTCCAGGCGCAGCCAATATACCTGTTTTTTTGGACAGCATGTGGAGAGGAGGCGGACCCGGTTACGGCATCGGCAATGTCCGCATTGAGCCACCTTCGGAAAATGGAGAGTGGAGCGGCTATAACGCGGAAATGCATCACTTCTGCATAGACCGGCACAAAGAGTGTATAAATTGTGTCTTTCTTGATTGGAATGTCAGAAAGGTCGGACTTAAGGAACTTTGGAAGCTAAGGTGGCATCGAGGTTTCGATACGAGCGGTTGGACCGGCGGCTGGCCTGAATGGATGCGACAGTTTAAAGACTACTGAACAACATTTTTAGGGAGGGGACGACAATTTAGTCCCGGGAGGAACGTCTGTTTCCCATAGGCCCCCGCCTGTTTTGTGAACGCATCATACCCACCGTTCGCTGCTGCCTGTTTCCCCTCGGTCGCCGTGGAATGTCCTTGATTTGATACTTACTTTTTCTTGCTTTTGATTTAGAAGGAGGTTTATTTACGAGTTTACCTTCCAATCTCAACAAAGCGGACTTGCATACTTCCCTGGTGTCACTGCTGCTGTGCTCAAGCCCCTCCTTCAAAACCTTCAGGGCCATTTTCTTCATCCTTCCGCGCATATTTCTCAGTCCATAAGCAGCAGCGTTTTTTGTAGTAACATTAGCCTTGCTATACAAAGCCGCCTGTAAGATTTCCAACCCGTCTTCCTGCATCCAGGAGAGATTAAAAGCAGCCTGCCTTCTATTTGATGCGTGTTGTGAATACAATTCCCCTCTCAGCCTGTTAAGAAGCTTTATCGAGGCCTCATCCTTTTCCCGGCCCGTTGGTTTTCTTTGTTCTATCTCCATATAGCCTCCCCTTTATTTATCGGCAAGTTAAAGCAAATTGCTAAAACATTATTTCCCTTGTCGTAAACGCCGAATAACATTGCCATCCAGTATTAGCCTGCTATATAACCAAATAACCCCATATAAAACAAATCACGCGGAGAACGAACTCTCAGTACCCGCCCCGCCGAACATCGATACTATCGCTTCCCGCATTTTCTCCTCCGAAAAGCCAGATTCCTCTGTCTTACAACAAATCCAGCCGACTGTTTTAATTATCCAATATCTGCTCTCAGCAAACAGCCGAAGAAAATGGAATAATCACGTTAGATTATTATCAGAGTCCCTGCTATCAACTCCACCGGATATTCTAATAAGATACAATCAGATTGTCAAATAATTTACTAAAACTGAGTGATTTTATTCGAGCATCTTCCGTAATTGTATGACACATAAGCTATTATGTTAAGCTCCAAAATGTGTTTTTTTATAAAATATTTTCTGCGGGGATTTTCGTCACATGCAATTTGGGAGTGAGTCATATTATGTAACATTTTTTTAGAACATTCAGCGTGTCCAATATACGATCATCGAAGTCAAGCTGGGTAAGTAGAGTGTGAGCAAATGCTTTACCCAAATCAACGCCATCTATTCGGTCTAACAGCTTCTCTTATCAGATTTGATATCCGAGAAGTCCTTCGGGTGCCCTGTCCAGTATTCCATTCGGCCATCGATCCTCTTGTTGAGCGTGTTCGGCCTCTGCGTCCATAATTGTATGAATTTGTTCGTCCTCTTAGAGGCATTTGACCTGCCTGTCCCATATACCCGGCGCCGGGCCAACCTGCAGCCAAACCGGGGGCAAATCCAAAACCATACCGGGCAGGCTGCGATAAGAGGTAACTAACATCATAAACCCGTGTAACCATTCTGTCAGGCAAAGACTCCTTTGTTGCAATTATAATTACTCCACCTTTAACAACATAACCCAACTCTGCAAATCCGCTGTAAACCGACCTCAATACAAGCTCAAGGCCCGTACGCAGACGGACCCCGGAAACCCCGTCAATTTTGATGGGAGTATCAGGTTCGACATAGGCATTCTCACTTAAGTCCCTCCACAACACGACAATCTTTAATGGAGGCTCAGTCGAGTGTCGTAAGATGTCAATTGCCTCGCTAAAGGTCGTATGATAGGAAAGGGCCGAAAGGTCAACCCCGCGGCGCGATTGACTATAGACAGTCGTGTCACCGGCGTTATTGCCCTCAACTTCGCTGCCGGCCTTTTTGGCAGGAACTTTGGGCGACTTTTGCTGATAACCGTTTTTTGCAACCGCCACAGCCCGGGCATTAGAGAACCCCAAGAGGTAAACAACAAGTACGATTAAAGTCGGAATCAAGCTTTTTTTCACATTCATAACTATACACCTTTACTTGGGTTGTATCAATTAAGGCTCAAGCTCCTTGATATATATATTTGCGAACTGTACAGGGTCACCGTGATGCTGCAGTGCAACAGGACCACGTTTGGGTAAGCCCGGAAGCCGGGCATTGGAAATTACTTCTTTTCCATTAAGCACGACGGTGACATAGTCATAGATAACGGTGATCTCGAAGCGGTTCCATTGGCCGATCGGGTAGTCGGCATTTAGCTTAGGTGTCGCGACTTTTCGTACTTCCGGTGGCATATTTTTGTCGGTTCGATATCCCCAGATTTCACCTGAGCCGATGGGCCAGTTCCAGATATTGACCTGGCTCTTCGAGCTTCCGCGCAAGTAAATACCGCTATCGCCGGCAGCGGGCACAGAAGCAGTCAGAGCTTTGCCACTTGAATCTGTGGCTTGTGAGCCATCGGGTAATATAACGGGCACTTTTTCAGTTCCAGGTTCTTTTGGAAGCTTCCAATCCACAATTAGGGTGAAATTTTCGAACTCCTCCTTTGTCCACAGGTTCTTATCCTGTGCCTGACTTTTTCCGTCGTAATCCAAGACCCAATTCTTTGCCTTCCAATGGCCCTGATGGCCCTGCGCCTTCTTCCATCCTCGAAGGTCCAGACCATTATAAAGGGCGCGAAAGCCTCTGTCATTCCATGCAACCTCGTCAGGAAGCGGATTTGAACCTGGCAGCTCACGAATACGAATGTTTCTGAAATGTACTTCGCTGCCTTCGGATTCGAGACAGATATATCCTTTCCGGGGTTTTGACTCGGAGGCGCGAGTGACCACTTTGCCATTTACGGCCAAAGAAATATTTCCATCAACACTTTGAACTCGATAATGGTTCCATTGTCCGGCCGGTTTACAGCGCCGTTCACTCGGCAGAGAGCGATTCCAGTCGGCCGGGTGAGGTTTGTCCGGTTTCATAGTGGCACCATGGATGGCAAATACGTCGCCGTGGCTGGTATAATTCTCGGTGTTGCGGCCATCAAGGATTTGTACTTCGATAGAACGTGTGAACGGCTGGCCCGGCGCGGTCACCGGATCGGAGTGAATAAACAAGCCAGCATTGCCGCCCTGTTTCATGTGGCACCATTCGAGCTCGAGGATATAGTTCTCGTATTGTTTGGTCGTTCTCAGGACTCCGGTCGGTATGCCGGTGCAGATAATCATGCCATCGCGTACGGTCCAGGTTTCCGGGGCGCAATTGACATTTACCCAGCCATCAAGATTTCTGCCATTGAAAAGGGAAACAAACTGCTCATCGTCTCCATCCAACTCCTTTATCATTATGTTTCGGAGCGTAATGTTGCCGTTGAGGTTTTGAAAGCCGATATGCCCTTTTAGGGGGCGCTTTGCCAATGGCGGGCCTTTTTGTTGTCTTGCTTTTGTTTCGCGGGAGAGGTCAGCATCTATTATCTTTTCGCCGTTGAGCACAATCGTAATGTTACTGCCCTTTGCGGTAATCTGCCAGGAATTCCACTGGCCGACGGGGTTGGTGGCATCTTTTGCGGGAGCAATTTCGTCATAAATCGAGCCTGTACACTGCTCAGTCCTCGCGCTGCCCCCATAATAGACCTTATCATCAACTACCTGAATCTCCATCGCCGTATAGGCGGGGTCTCCTTCCGGGGGAAAGCGCAGTCCGATACCGCCGTTGCTGCCCTTTGTTAACATGGTGTCGAGCTTTAGGACGAAGTCACCGTACTTTTTTGTAGACCTAATCCACGTTCTTTTGTTCAGGCCGTAGAGAACTCCGTTTTCCATTCTCCATGGAGTGCCCTCGACCTTCTGTGGTGTTGCCACATTTGACCAGTCACTAACCTTCCAGCCTTCCAGGCTGTCTCCGGGGAACAAAGGGGCAAAACCATCTTCGGCGGCCTGCAAGATGGCGGTGTTGTCCGCGATTAAAGCGCATCCCACCATTGAAATTAGAAAGAAAGTACATAACTTTTTCATCGCCAAGGCTCCTTTATAACTATTTATTTAGAATTCCTTACTCAAAACGTATGAGATTAGAATTCCTTACTCAAAACGTATGAGAAAACATTATAGGTTATTATAACATGCTCAACTTAATCCACAAAATAATCGGCAATAATTTTCCGTTTCGACCGACCGGTCAGGCTAAACAATTTGCCAGTCGCGGAGCCAGAGGTATTGCTGCGGCAAGACGGCCCATCGCTGTTCTGTTTTTTGCATGAGCCATTCTTTATCCGCCGCCGTGAGTCCGAGCGGCCGCGTGTATGAAGCCCTTGCCGCATTCTCGACCTCGTAAACCGTGGAGAGCCCCGGAATGACGGCTGTAATAGCATCGTTTAAATTTAGGATACACTGAAGGGTAAGCCTGACAAGGTCGTTGTCTTCTTTATTTCCTGCTCCCGTTTTCGGTTTATCATTACTCTTTAAGAGCCTTCCGCCAAAGAAGGGCTTGATTGTAATCAGGCCAACATCATTGTCCCGTAAAGATTGAAAAACACTTTTGGCAGCGGGTCCTACTCCCGGATTTAGCTCCTCAATATTGTCCCTTGTCGGGATTTTGGCTTTTTCTTTGGTCTTAGCTGTACAGGGAAAAAGGAACATCTCGACCTGTGGAAATTTTTCAATTACATGCTGCGTCCAGGGACGGCTGTGGCTGGAGATACCAAGGTGCAGCACCTTGCCAGCCTTGTGCAGTTTTTGAAATGCCTCAATCATTACCTCGACATCAGTGTCGGTGTTGGTTCCATCCATCTTGGCCTGAATACGCCAGATGTCAAGGTAATCGGTGCCGATGTTACGGAGGCACTCTTCAACATTATGTACCTGGGCCTTGACGTTGCAGTACTTGTCCCGTCGTGGACACAGTTTTGAATCGTCTGCGCCGACAATCATCTTTTCCCGACGGCCTTTCAGTGCCGTGCCGAAGGCGATGCATTCCTCGGCACCCGTAATATCCAGATAGTTCATTCCACAATCGATGGCTTTTGAAACAACATCCGTGCGGTTTTTAGCGATTTTATCCGAGATACCATTTTTTATGTATTTACCCCACCACCAGCCATCCCTTCGGTCCCTCCACGGCGCCCTCCAGTGGCCGCCCAGGCTTACCTCGGAAATCATCAGGTTCGTCTTGCCGAGCCGACGGTAGTTCATTTTCGGGTTGTAATTGAGAATCTTTGAAGTATCAATTTTTGCTGTTTTATCGCCCGCTTTTGCCAATACCTGACCTTTACCGGCCAGAGCTCCGGCAACCGTACCGGCGGTCGCCATAGAAGCCTTTTGGATGAAGCTTCGTCTCGAAAGTTTATTTTCGCTCATAGAATTGACCTTTCGATAATAATCCAAAGTCTGTTTCACAACCTTTGTTTTCTTTATCGCTGTGCTTTCGAGGTATCATAATACCCGAATCAGTCTGTTAATTCCACTATATTTTACGAACATTTTGACACCACCTCAGTCAATCATGTTCCACTCAAAAATGTAAGGGCCAACAATCCGAACAGCTTAAATGCAGGTAAGATCCGTTCTTTTCGCTACAAAACTCGGTATAATCAACTCTGGGAACTCTCACAATTACTACCAACAAAAGCGGCCTTGCGCTGCATTGCGCAAGGCCGCCTGTTGAAAACCAAATGACCAACTACCCGGATTATGGTGCCGTCGGTGGCGGTGGGTTCGGCACGGGCGGCGGCTGAGGTTGCGTTGTGGTCGTCGGTTGCGGGCTGGGTCCACACTCATTTACCAATAGAGAATCCTTTTTGTTAGAGGGCCGGGTCATATCATATTCACCACACACTGGCGGCCTGCCCTGCTGTTTGACTACTGATGGATCCCAAGACGTATAGATGTTGTCCTCATCAACACCACAGTACGGTAGTTTTTCGAAGTATACGTGGATATCCATAAACAATACGTTCTGTCCCTCCCTTTGGTGAGCACCTGCGTTCCCCAATTGGGAGACTTTGATTCCTTCCGAGTTCTTATTGTGGACGTCCCACTTGAATCCTTTAGCATCAGTATACCAGTCTAAATGCGGATTCCTGTCTGCGGCAACGGCCATGCCGGGTTCGCTTGAGGCAAGGCTGAGGAAGCACTGGTTGTAAGGCTGATGGTAGGAGTAGCTGCAATGGTTGTAGGGGCCAACATTATTACTCCAATTAGAAGGACCGAAATCCCAGGCATCCTCATCCTCAAAGTTTGCTATGTGATCAGAAGCTTTGAAGGGTTTCTTAGTCGGCTCACCCTTGCAGATAAATGACTTTGGTGTCACCTCTGCAAACTTTACCAAACCATAGAGGCTTGAAGAGATTGTCGCCTGGCCCCCACTGGTAGCGGTTGCACTTCCGGCAAAAGCCATACCTCGATTAGCGGCGGCCCAGCCACTACCAATAAGATTACCGGCCCACTTGGTCCCTACAAAACCTGCGCGTGGAAAGTCCTGATTGTAATCGTTTGCATAGATGAGCATTGCCTTGCCGATACCGGACAGGTTCGCCCCACACGCCATTCTGAAGGCAATTAGCCTTACCCTGGCCAGAGCCGGCATCAATATGCCCATCAGCAAAGCTATGATCGCAATCACGACCAACAACTCAACCAATGTAAAACCTTTTCTTTTCCGTTCCATTTTTTGTCTCCTTTACTCTTTTCGAGACCCGCAAATGCAACCGCTTTTAGGCACGTTCTTGTTACTTTTTTGCTTATTGATTAAAATAGATTACTGCAGTCCAATACTGCCACACGGGTACGTAAAAAATCTCGTTTTTTTGCGAATCTCCTTACTCTGTTATTTAGCCTAAAAACGGTTGGTTCAAATCCACGAAATTGAACTTTTCCAGTTAAACTCATGTATCGGCACTCACTACATTCAGAACTGTTGACAGCGCAACGATACAAACAACACCGGTTAAAACCGTTTAGCAGGCAGGTTAAAGATATGAAAACGAAATCAAATTATGATGGCATTTTAAGTTATAATAAGTTTTTCAAACCTACCTGTCTTAACATTAAATATTCACGCAAAACCGGCATATAACCTTCTTTGGCAGGCAAGTTAAAGATATGAAAACAACAATCGAATTATGATGACAGCCTGAATTATAATAAGTTTTTCAAACCTACCTGTCCTAACACAAAACATTAACGCAAAATTGGTAAAGAACCTTTTAAGCAGGCAGGTTAAAGATATGATAAAAAAGCAAATTATGACGGTAGATTAAATTATGATAAGTTTTCAAACCTACCTGACTCTGCTTTTATATTAACACAAAGTCGGTTCTCTGTCAAATAAAATATCGGCAAATCAGCCACAAATTTTGAAATTTCATAAAATTGGCATTATAAAGCCGCATTTATCATCCCAATTC
>SMTZ1_10006405_pt1 | contig 11840 bp, 15 predicted proteins | sample DeeMarSWOR136_30_FD_25667 | JGI IMG/M metagenome (IMG submission 25667) | reverse complement strand
ACCAGTTCCCTTAGGTTTTGTTCTGTATACTTAAAATTATCATCTTTTAACTCTTGGCCTGGGTTGTGTTGTCTGAACAATTCTGGGTCTGTGAGTTGGATTAATGAAGGGGCATAAGGTATTGTTGCATCAAACCATTTTTGCGCAACCTCTCTGTGTTCTTGTAATCTTCCATGCCTTCCTCTTCTAATAGCTAGTTCAAGGGCTTGCCCTGTGTAAGAGCACCCTAGCTGGGTTTCTGTTGCAAGGCATAGTGAGTAACGAGCATCTTCTTTTGCACTTCCTTCAAGTTTTTTTACAAAATCCTTTCTTTTTTTATCATCTAACTTATTTATTTTATCTAAGTGTTTTCTTTTTAAGTGTTCAAATAATTTTTTATTGGTTTTAAAATAAAAATTGTTCTGAAACTCAACAAGGTCTTTAAATCTTTTTAAATCTTTTTTATTAAATTCCTTGGGCTTAACATAATCTCCTTCAAGAGTAACATATCTCTGAGATTTCTCTGTATAACCAGCTCCTATTCTTCTCTTCTCAATCTCTTCAACAACCAGTCTTGAAACACCTATTATATTGAAATTAAACATTGCATGGTCTGCTACTGAGTGATGCCCCATTCCAAAGATGATTGCCTCATTTGATTTTCTTGCAGCAGGAATATCTTTTAAGGCCTGCTCTATCAGCTTGTCAACATCCTCTGGTTGTCTGCTAATCCTTGCATAAGCAGCTAAGAGTATTTCAGGTGTGAATTGTTTTACTAATTGGTCTAGTTTATAAGAAGCATGGCTGAGCTTTGCTTCATCTGATTCAGGAGAAGTCTCTAGGTCTTTTTTTAATTGTTTTAGGTCTTCTACAATTTTTATAGGAACATTAATTCCTGCTAGTTGCACTTCAACCAATCAGACCACCCCAATGAGTTGATGTATAAATTCTTAAGTGGTAAAGTCAAGGTTTTTTATATACTTTGTTATGCTAAAACCGTTATATTTCCGGAATATTTTCGAATATATTTGAAAAAATTTATTAAACCCTGCAAAATACCTGGTCTAGAGGGCTAAAGGTGATCATCGGCTTAACCAGCTTTATAGGAGCAGGCAAGACTACAGTATGTGATTATCTGGTGGATAAGAAAGGTTTTATCTTTTATTCATTATCAGATGTTATCAGGGATGAGATTAAGAGCAGAGGCTTGGAGATTACCAGGGAAAGGCTTCAGCAGGTGGGAACTGAGCTCAGGAAAAAGTATGGTAATGCTGTGCTTGCAAAGAAAATAATAAAGAAACTTGAGCCAGCAAAGGCTTATGTTATTGACTCAATAAGAAACCCTGCAGAAGTAGAGGCTTTAAGAAAACTAAAAGGATTTACTCTAGTGTTTATAGATGCTCCTATAGAGGTAAGGTTTGAGAGGATAAAAGCCAGGAAAAGAGAGCAAGACCCTTTGACTCTTGAAGAATTTAAAAAAGCAGAGGAAAAAGAGCTTAAAAGCCAGGATTCAGCTAGCCAGCAATTATTAAAATGCAGGGACATGGCTGAGTTTGTTATTCATAATGATTCAAACTTTGAAGAGCTTTACAAGAAGATTGATGAATTAATAAGGGGATTGAGATGAAAAAAGAATCTAAAAAACATAAACATGCTAAAAAACAAGAAAAAAAAGAAAAATATGTTCGCCCTTCATGGGATGAATACTTCATGGAAGTAGCGCGTGCTATTGCTAAGAGAGCAACATGTGACCGCGGAAGAAGCGGATGTGTTATTGCAAGGAACAAACAGCTCCTAGTTACAGGTTATGTAGGATCTCCAGTAGGCCTTCCGCACTGTGATGATGTAGGCCATCTTATGAAAAAAGTAATTCATGATGATGACAGCGTATCCCAGCATTGCATGCGAACCGTGCATGCAGAGCAGAACGCTATCTGCCAGGCTGCTAAACTAGGGGTTTCTATAGATGGAGCAACTCTTTATTGCAAAATGACTCCTTGCAGGGTGTGTGCAATGCTTATTATTAACTCAGGAATAAAAAGGGTTGTTTGTGAAAAAAAGTATCATGGAGGAGAGGAAAGTGAGCAGATGTTCAGAGAAGCTGGTGTTAAAATCGAATTCTTTACAGACAACTTAGAAGAATACGATAATATGTGAAATTAATTGCGCACAAAAAAAGCGCAGGAACTAGTAAACTGACAATACCTTTACTTTACTCGTATGCCCGCTCTTAATCTTAACTTTTTTCTTCATTAGTTTTGAAAGAAACTTGGTTACCTCTTTATTAGCCTTGTTCTGCTCTGCAGGAACCTTGATTTCAATTATTAAGGCTTGCTTCTCATAATCATATCCTAGAACATAGTTCTGCTTCTTGTTAGGCTTAACAATTATTCTTAAATAACCATCTCTAATATAATCAGAAGGATTAATCATTTTTTTCTAGCCATATTCACGCCAGATATGCTTGCACTTGGTGCACTTAAGGAACTTGGTCTCAGGCTCGTCGCCTGCCCTCATCTGCTGAGTCCAGTAGTAAGCCCTGTCATTACCACACTCAGGGCACTTGGCTTCTGTCTCTGGCAGAATATTCTCGTCTTCACTAACCACCTCTACTTCTCTCTCTTCCTTGGTAATCTTCTCTTTTATCTCTGCTGCTTCCAAGTCCTTGGTAGTGTAACCACAGCTACACGCAAGCACCTTCTTCTTTTTCTCAGTCTTAGGCTTGAGTAATGAGCCGCACTTAGGACAAAACATAGCCATGGTAATAAACCCCTGTTTTCCTCTAGAACTAAACTTTTGGGAATGCTTTAAATATTTTTTGATTTGCAGATTAGCTCCCAGGATTAAACAAATAATATATGCCTGTGAACTTCATTATATCAACAAACAATATCTTTACATAGCCCAACCAGGGCACTCTGAACACTGCTTTGCCTAATAGTTGCTTTTCAAGAACTCTTGTCTCGTCAAGGATGACAATGTAATTATTAGGAACATTTTCTCCTACAGCAAAAAACTGGGTTTTTCCAGTCTTAGGATCAATGTACTTCCTTATCTGAACGCCGTTATGGTCTCCTTTGGTCTGAAAAACCCACACATTCATTTCCTCTTTCTTTATAACCCTGTGGATTATGGGGTATGGTTCTCCTGATTGGAACACAATAACATCACCTATGCTTATATCTTCAGGCTTCTTACCTATAAGGAACATTATGTCTCCTTTGTTAAAGCCATTCTTAAAAGGATAAGTCTCAAAATCAGCCTTGGTGATGTTCTGGCCTAAATAATAATCCTCGTTATTAGCCCACCAATTATCAAAAGGCATGTGGTGCTCCATACTGTTACTAACAACTGCTACTATTGGGAAATTAGTTCCTAAGATAAGACCCATGCCAGGATAAACAATGAACTTTATAATAATATAAGCTAGGATTATGTTAACAATCCAGCTCCAAATAGAATTATCATGCCAGATAAAATACCATATCTTACCATACCAAGTAGTTGGCTTTTTAGGCTCTTTCTTATGTTTTTTCCTGCGTTTAAAGGGCATAATTTAGTATGAAAAACAAAGGCTTAAAAAAGGTTGTGGTTTTGCCATGTGTGTTTTGCATGGCACAACAAAATCTTTGATTTTGAGTCCCAAAAGCTTTGCTTTTGTGAACTCAAAAATTCTTTTTAGAATTTTTGTTGTTCGGTGAATTCCCAAACCTTTAAAAACCCTTGTTATATACCTTTTTAAAAGGGGGTAAGAGTGAAACCAGTTAACATAACTTTTTGTTCTTGTAACAAGTATCTTGAGAAGAATCAGTGGAAGACTTATAAGACTCTGAAGGACTTGGTTGTTAAGAAGATTAGGAAACAGGTGCCTAAGGCCAAGGTTACCTTTATTCATTTTCATGTTCCTGAGAATCATAAGGAGAAAATAACAAATGATGTTCTTGCTGAGTTCAAAAACAGGGAACATGTTGTAGAGGTTGTGCTTAAGCATGGAAAGTGTACTATGTGTTCTAAGGAAGGAACTGATTACTTTGAGGCTGTTCTGCAGGTCAGGAGCACTAATTACAAGGTGTTAGAGGAGAGTATTGAGTTTTTGAAGAGAAAAGTTGATAATCTTAGGCAGAAAGGTGTATTTATTAATAAGGTTCAGAGATTTGAGCATGGGTATGACTTATATATAACTAATAAGAGGGTTACTCAGGCTCTTGGAAGAGAGCTTTGCGATACTTTTGGCGGATTATCAAGGGCCAGTCCTCACCTTCAAACCAAGAGCAGGCAGACCAGTAAGAATGTGTACAGGGTTAATGTGATGGTCAAGCTGCCTGGCTTTGTAAAAGGAGATATTATCCTTGCTAATGACAAGGTTTTAAGAGTTGACAAGCTAGGCAAGAAGATTAAGCTGTTTGATTTGAGAAGAAACAGCTCTCTTAGTGTTGATTACTCCAAGCTCCAATACCATATACTTAAAAAGCATTCAACCTATGTTTCAAGGCTTTATCCTGCTTTAGAGGTTATTAATCCTTATGATTACCAGTCCAGCATGGTGAAGAACAAGCCAGCAGAGAGACCCGAATTAGGCCAAGAGGTAAATGTGGTTGTTCATAAAGGAGTTTATATTGTTGATTAAGTTTTTAATATATGATTTATTTAAAAAATATTCATAGGTGTTTTTTATGAAAAAAATCTTATTTTTAAGCTTGGTATTAGGCATTCTTATGTTTAGCGGATGTAAAGTCCCTGAGAGCCCTGAAATCTCTAGCAAATGCGATACTCTTATTTTTGAGCTTGAAAAAGATTTCTGCTATGAAAAAGAGGCTAGTGAACAGCTTGATTTAAGATTGTGTAATAAAATATCTAGACCAGAAATCATAGAATCCTGTTATATGCAGGTGGCTCGTGGCAAGCATGACTTGGGTATATGTGACATGATTGTTAATGAGAGAAACAAGGATGAGTGTTTTAGAGGCGTGGCTGTTGAAGCTGAGAATGAGAATATTTGTCATCACATATCTCTTAATGATACAAAGGAGAACTGTTATTTAGAGATCGGAAGGATAAAAGATGATTCTGGTTTGTGTGATAATATTGATGATTCTGATAAAAGATTATTATGCATAGCTGTTGTTGAAAAAAATCTTGACACGTGCGAGAATATTCTTGAGGAGAAGCAAAGACAAACCTGCTTTGTTGGTGTGGCAGAGGTTAAACAGGATTTGAGTATATGCAATGATAAGATTGGTGAACAGGACTATAAGGATTGGTGCTATAATGTGGTTGCTGTTACTAAACAAGAAATAGGTATTTGTGATATGATAGCGGACCAGAACTGGACTGGTATGAAAGGCTTGTGTTATCTTGGCGTGGCTGTTGCTCAAAACAATAAAAGCATTTGTGATGACATAGGTGATATAAGCACTAAGAACCTGTGTATTTTGAGTGTTGATTAATTTTACTCAAACCTTTTTTTCTTGTACTCCTCTATTACGCTCTTAAAAATGTCTTTATGCTTTTTCTTTAATGCTTCCTCAATTGCCTTTTTTTGGGCAATTGCAAAAAAAGTGCTTTCTTTTATAATTACCTCATCTGGTTTTAGGAATACAAATTCTAGCTCCTTGCTCCGAGGTATTTTATTGGTAATTATTATCTTTACCTTTCCCTTAATACTATCAAGTACTTTTTTACTAATACTTGAAGGATTGTTAATCCATAAGATATCATTCTTGCCTATGTTCAGAAAACTCTTGGCTTCAAATTCATCCTGGCTTAAGTCCTCAAGTTTTTTTACAAGAACACCTTTATTCATACCTGCTATGAACTCATCTCTTCGCTTAAGCTCTTTTTCATAATGCCTTGCAAGCCTTGCAGAGTCTTTTAACTGTTTTGTATAATGTTTTATTCTAGTCTCCTTGAAATCCACTAATTCTTCTTTTGGTGTTAGCCGAAGTCTTTTACCAAGTTTTCTTATTAGCTTGTCTTTATCCTTCAGAAGCTTTTTTAATTTTTTGTTTTTTTCTTCTAAAACAATTATTTTTAATTGTAACTCTTCGATTTGTTTGTCAGTAACTCTTTTCTCAGCTTCCTTTGGCTTTTGCTTTTCTACTACTTTCTCCTTTTTCATGTATTTTTCCTCAGCCATCTTCAATGCTGCTTGCAAAGGCAGTTCTTCGTTGCGTATCATTATCATCTTAACATCCTCTTCCAAGTCCTCTCTGCTCTCTTTTTTTAAGAACCTCTCAATCTTCCCTAGAAAACTCTTGTGTTTTTCAAGTGCAAAAACAGCAGATGCAAGTGCGTCTTGTTCATGCACATTGAGCTTTGCATTATACTTATTAATTAACTCCTTTTTTTCCTTTATCAATAAGTCTTGTTTAGGATAAAACAGCTTTGCTCCCAGCTTGACAGCCAGTTTTTCATTAAAACTAGGCGCAGGACTCTTATCACATCCAACAATTAAAGGTTTGCCAAAATATATAATATTATTAATTAACTCACTCATAGATATATTCTTGCCAGAGCCACTGGATATGAATTCTCCTTTATCATCAAGAATAGCATAGCCAAGGGTGGTGCCAGGATCTATTCCTATTATTAATAAGGTCATGTTTGTAGGGGTAAAATTTATAAGTATATTAAGTTTTGCTATAAATTGGGGGTGATTAGTAAGATGCAACCTTATACTAGGGGTAAGTTGGGTATTATTGCTTGTGAATCAGGCAAGCCCTTTGCTCAAAAGGTGGTTGAGGAACTTAAGAAGATTATTGCTAAGGATAAGGATTCTAATGGTGCTTATCTTATTAATACAAAGGAGACCAGGTTCAGTAATACAGAGATAAAAACAGAAATAGAGGAGAGCATTAGGAACAAGGATATCTATATATTTCAGGATGTTGAGAACAAGGTTAATGGTTTAAATGTTAATGATAATTTTATGGTTTTAAAAACAGTTATCCAAGCTGCTAGGATGAGTGATGCTCATTATGTGACCGCAGTCATACCTTCTTTTCCTTATGCAAGGCAGGACAAGCCTAAAACCAGGGAGGGAATAACAGCTGCTATGGCTGCTAGAGAGCTGGAAGATGTGGGTGCTACAAGAGTAATAACCCTTGATGTGCATAATGATGCTATTGGAGGCTTTTTCAGGAAAGCTGGTCTTGAGAATCTTCATGCGTCCAAGAACCTTATGGATTATATAAATAAAAAAATAGGTTTAAAGGATTTAGTAATAGTTGCTCCTGATGCAGGGGCTGCTACAAGGGCTAATCATTATGCTAAAAAGCTGGGTACCAAGCTCGCGCTTATCCATAAGGAAAGAGATTATTCAAAGGCAAGTACTATTGAGAACATGCACTTGCTAGGAGAAGTTAATGGCAAAAAAGTGTTTGTGGTTGATGATATGATAGACACAGCAGGCACTCTTGTTAATGCTGCTGAAAAGCTTAAAAAAGAAGGTGCTAAGGAAATTTATTTTGCAGCCAGCCTTGCAATGCTTAATGAACCTGCTGTTGAACGCATAGCAAAGGCTTATAAAGAAGGCTTTATCACAAAGATAATAGGCACAGATGTAATTTATCACGGAGAAGGCTTTGCTAAGAAGCATGAATGGTATGAGGAGATTAGTGTTGCAAAGTACTTTGCCAGGGTTATATATAATATTAATAGAGGAATATCGATTAGTAAGTTGTTGAAGTGATTACTCCTCTAAGAACTGTTCGATTTCCTTCTTTTTTCTTATATTAAGGGATACATGCGTTTCTCCTGTTTTTTTGTATTTATTAATAAAACCTAATTGATATAGTTCTTCTAGTGCTTTCTTTACTTGTTTTGTTCCGCGCATATGTTTTGGGAATCGTTTAAACAAGTTTTTTTCTTCTGTGTGAGATGCTCCCCATTTTGTCGGTCGAAGCTTCTTTAGAATGTCTAGAATAGTTTGTTGTATTTCTTTTTTATCCATACGGTTAGCATTCTGCAGTCAGTTTATAAAACTCACGACTCAATTTCCGGAAATTTTGCGAAAGTTATTGTCTTATAATGATACATTCATGTACCAAAACGAAACATTTAAATATTAGCGTAGTCTTCACATAATTCATGGAAGAAGAAACAATAATAACGCATCTATTAGGGAACAGCCCTAAAGTAAAGGTCATGGACTTATTAATCATAGGCAGACGCTTAGAATACTGCATCTCAGACCTGGCTGAACACGCAGGAGTCGGAAGATCAACCATTTACCGAATGCTGGATGTTATGCTAAAAGACAAAATACTAGTCAAGAAAAGAAAACTCGGGAGAATACAACTATATCAATTGAACATGGAAAATCCGCGAGTCAAACTGCTGGTCAAGATGTTTGATGAGCTAGCAAATATAAATTCAGAAGAAGAAATAAAAAGACAAACCATGAAGGTTAAGGTTAAGAGATGATTATTTCAGAAAACCTAAGATTTTCTGGAACAACAAAAATCAAAGATTTTTGTATGCCAAAAACAAGTTTTTGAGCATCGCAAATCATAGATTTGCTTATTTCTTATTCTCATACTTTGCTAGTGATGTCTGCCCTTTCCTCTTGCCTTTCTTCACCTTTACTTTTTCTTCTCTAAATTCTTGTCCTACCTGTTTTTTTATTGAAAGAGAAATCTGTTTTCCTATAAGTTGAGTGAGTTTGGTAATATCTGCTTTTTTTACATCCTCTATGGTCTTAATCTTATTATTATACATTTTTCTTGCTCTTGCTCTTCCAATCATTCTTAGCCTTAGCAAGGGCAGGAGTTCTTCTTTTGCACCATACTTTAATCTAACTCTTATCTTTGCTAGTTCTTTTATCAAGCCATGCATCTTAGTCAACTTACTCAGCTCCTCAGAAGAATACAGCAACCAATCTGCCAGATCCAGTTTTACTCTGGTCTCTCCTGGTCTTATATTGTATTGTTCTAATAAGAGTTCCTCATCTTTTTCATCAATCCAGTCATTAAAGAAAAGGGCTGTTTTTATACTCTTAAGGTATTCCTCGTATTCTGGTTCAAACATGCTTGGCTCTAAACTTAGCAAGGAACTTTGGTACTCAGCTGCTTTTTCCTCAGTATGTTCATACTCTCTTACTCTTACTGTTAATAAAGGCCTTAATTCCAAAGTATAAGATACCATTTGTAGGAATGAGAATGGTCTGAGCATCTTGTCTTTTGCTCTTTTCAAACACGTTATTAAGTAATGCGCTGTATAAGGATCAAGATATAACTGGCTCACTCTTGTGCCTAGAAGCGTGGCTTCTAAATAATCATCACTGATAGTTATGAACTCCCATTGCTTCAGGTTTTTTAGGATTCTGGTTATTATTCCTTTTAACTTTCTTATATCCTTGAACTGATAAGCATAAAAGGTTTTTCCAAAAAACTTCATTAGCTCATCATTGGTATTAGCATACTCAGTTGCTATCAAACTTAATATATATGTTCGCAAAACAGGTTCTACTGCCAGCTTACTAAGAATTTCTTCTGGTTCTCCATCAATATAATTATCAACTATTCTTGCTCTCTCACTCTCTGTTTGTGACAAGCAGATTGCTTCTCCGAATTTATCATTGAAATCTGGTCTGCCTGCTCTGCCGCAAAATTGCAGGAATTCAAGAACAGGTATCCAGTTCATACCCCTTGGCGCAGAAAATCTTTTTAGGTCTCTTACCACTACACGAAAGGCTGGCAGATTAACACCATAAGCAAGGGTGGGTGTTGCACAGATGATTTTTATTATTCCTTTTTTAAAATTATCCTCAACCAATTCCCTCTGAGCTGAGTGCAGACCTGCATGATGAAAAGCCACTCCATTCCTAACACACAAGGCTAGTCTCTGGCACTGCTTGGTAGGTCTATCCAGGGTTGTAAGCACTTTTTGACTTAGCTCTTCAAGCACCTTCTTGTCTTTTTCCTTAAGTTTTATCTTTCTACTAATACGCTCAGCCTCTGCCTCTGCACTGTTCTTAGTATTAACAAATACCAAAGCCTGCTTTCCCTTATCTATCGTGTCAAGACAGATATTGAGAACATTATTATCATACAAGTGCTTAATCTTAGAGGTTTTTTGCATTGTTCTGGGAAATACAAGGGGTTTTAAAAATTGTTTGGTGAAGGACTAACTTTATATATCATTATTTCTTTTAGGGTTGTATGGCAGCTGATATAATAAATGCACTAGCCCGAATAGGGCCTGTTATTATCGGAGTTGTGGCTTTCCTCTTTATGTTCATCTCTTCTATTATTAATAATAAAAGAAGAAAAAAGCACTTAATGGAGTTTTGTTTAAGAATTGGCTTTCAGTTTGACCAAAACCCTGTGTTGAGCCTTCCCAAAACCAATCTCAGGTCTTTAAACCTTGATAAGTTTGCAAAGATTCTGAATTTAATAAGAGGCAAGAGAGGAGGCTATCACTGGAATATTTTTGACTACCGCCTTACCAGCAGGAGAGGGGGAAACAGGCATACTACCGTGCTAACCATGTTCATGGTTAAGCTGCAAAACACCAGCCTGCCTTCTTTTTCCCTGAAAACCAAGACTTTTTTTGATAAACTTGATACCTCTAGTGAGAAATGGATTAGCTTTGACAACCACCCTAATTTTTCAAAGCAATACATATTGAAAGGGGATGATAAAGAAAGGATTAAGGAGGTTTTTAACTCTCCTATCCTAAATTTTTTTGAGAGCAGAAAGCTCTTGATGACCATAGAGGCAGATAATGATTACATGCTCTTCTATATCGGTAACAAAAGAACCCCTTTAAAGGATATTCTTCCTTTTATTGATAAAGCAACAGCTGTTGTCAAGCTTTTTGACAAAGAAACAGATCTCTAGAGTAATGAATGGGCCCGCCGTGATTGTCGCAGGAACGGAGTTCCGAGACAACAGAAATTCTCCGATTCCTCGTTCGAACACGGGACCGCACGATTTCTACTTTACCCTACGCGTCCTCAGGAACAAGTTCCTGGGAACCTCGCGCAAAAAAGCGCTAAGGTTATCAGTCGTGTGCTCCACCAGGCTAAGCTACGGGCCCATGAGTGTGAAAAGCGCCTCCGCCCAGACTTTCGGATTACCTTCGAACTGGGGACCTATACCGGCTTTGAGCTTTGGGCTCATAACTTGCGGTGTCTATAGTGGTTCGCTCAGGAAAAAGTTCCTGGCGTGCTCGCACAAAAACGTGCTAAGCCTAACAGCCGCATGCTCCACCACTAAGCTACGGAGGCATGTTTCTTTTGAAGCTTAGATTGTTTTAAATAGTTTATGGTAAGGAGGGGTGTCCTAAAAGTGCCAGCTCAGGCACACTTAATTTTAGGACCCCTACCAATAAAAGCATACGCCCTTATTTGTCACTACTCTACAATAGAAATATATATAAATGGGTTTGATATACTCAAAAGAAAAATATATAAACCTCAAAAACGTATATGTTGTGTTTTTTCAAGGAGGAGGAATAATAAATATGCCAAAAAAAAGCTCTGAGATAATAGAAGAAGGAAAACTAGAAAGGATACTAAATAAAAATAAGGCTCTTGCCTGGATATTCGAAACAATAGAAGAAGAAAAACAAGAAGAAATTAAGACCAGCATTGATTCAATAATGCAAGGCTATGAACTTCCTGAGCATAGAATAATGGACTTGCTCTGCCTTCATTTATACCTGCCTGATAATGTTGAGGAAGTACTGGAGTTAAGTAAGAAAATAGAGGAAATAGCAAATCAACAAGGCTTGAACTTTAAGGATGTAGTTATGCTTGCAATAGCAGAAAAAGGCATACCCTTAGGCTATGGTAAAACTTGTTCAGACTTTGCATATCTAATAGACGGTATTAGGATTGTTGGAGGCATAGAATGTAT
>SMTZ1_10023284_pt1 | contig 11842 bp, 11 predicted proteins | sample DeeMarSWOR136_30_FD_25667 | JGI IMG/M metagenome (IMG submission 25667) | reverse complement strand
GTATATAGTTTGGTGCTTGATTTTTGGGCTTTTCCTTATTGTAACTGCGTGTTTGTTCGGTTTTTGAGATATATCGTGGCTGGGAATAGAGATTCTTATATATTAATATATTAGATAGTGGTTGAGGTGCAGAAAGTGGTTGAAATGTTCAAAACATATGAAGAGCACAACGACGGCGAACTAACAGTGGAACCATGCGAAAACACCGAAAAGGACTATCTGTCAATTCTAGAGGCGCTGGATGGAGAAGAGAGGTCACTATTAGCACAGAAAGCCCAACTGTTAAATATGGAAGTAACTTTGAGACAGAAAATCAGAGACGAAATCGAAGCTAAAAAGCACAGGATAGAGAACCTAAAGAACGAAATTCCAGAACTGAAGCAACGATGCGAAGCCCTAGCAAAAGTTCTAGACATACCCGTTCAAAAATAGCCAACGTGCGTTTTTTCACGCTTTTTAACAATCATTTAGCATACGGATAATCGAGCTATTTTGTTTTCTTTGCTGTAATCGTTTTTCTGTATTTTAGCAGCAGGTATCCCGCTACAACTGCAATGGTTATGGTCGCTGCCACGGCTACAACCAAAACCGTCGGGAAAGGCGCTATAACGAAGTAAACTGTTTCAGAGTCCCCAGTATTCCCCACTAGGTCTGTGGCGTAAAATGTCAGACTATGCGAACCCTCAGGAAGCACAGCCAAAGTAACGTTTCCCGTGACGGTCATGTTGTCTTGCCCGTCCAAACTGTAGCCTATCCATGAAACTGGCTCATCTACCGTAAAAACTGACTGAATGTCCTTTTCCCCATAACTCTTGTTCTCCGGAAACAGAATTACAATGTTTGGAGGAACAGTGTCCACAGAAAAGTAAACAGTGCCGGCGGAAACCAAGTTTCCTAAAGTATCATTAACAGAGACCACTATGCTATGCGCACCCTCCGCCAAGCCAGATAATTCAGTGTCGCCAGTAATTGTCACGTTCGCTCGACCATCCAAGCTATAGCCAATCCAATTCGTCGGTCTATTCACCGTAAGAATCAGCTGAACGCTGTTAGAGGTGTAAGTTTTATTTTCTGGAGACAAAACATGCAGTTCTGGCGGAACAGTTCCATACCCAAGCGGCACATACCGCTCATTCACAGCCAGCAAGTTTAATCCATCGAAACCTCCGATTGCGTATAAAACATCGTCTACGACAGCGAGACCTAGGTACGCACGCGCTGTCGGCATCAAAGCGCCAGAACTCCAAGCATCGCTTTCAAAATCATACGCATAAGTTGCATTGCTATAATTGGTCTGGTCAAACCCTCCTATAACGTAAATTTGCCTAGGCGCCGTGACACCGCTGGTTACACATGCAGCCGAATAACTCACAACAACGGGCAAACTAGCTCGGCTACTCCATGTATCGTTTTTAGAATCATAGACCTGATTGGCACCAATAGCAGTGAGATTTCCCAACTGATCTTGGAATTGCCGTGCACCTCCAATCAAATAAATTTTGTCATTGATTACCTCAGAAGCATAACCGAAAGCAGGAATAGGCATAGACGCTTTTGTAGTCCAGGAATCGGTAGCTGTATCGTAAACTTCGGTTACATTAAGTTCGTGATAAAAGGGATTAACTTCCCAGTATTCTTTTCCGCCTATAAGGTAGATCTTGCCGTCAACAACACTTGCACATAGGTCAGCTCTAGGCGTAGGCATAGAGGCTTTGGTTTCCCAAATGTTCTTTACTGGATCATAAACCTCGTTTGCTCCAGTGAATCCAGAAACAAGATCATCACTGTCCCCCACGGTTCCGCCTATGCAGTAGATTTTGTTTTGATAAACAGCAATGGCGAAACCACTTCGGGCAGTCGGCATTGACGCTCTGGTAGCCCATTTATCTGTGACTAGGTTATACTCTTCATTGACGTCAAGTTGGGTATCATTGTTCAAGCCTCCAATCGCGTATATCTTTCCGTTTACAACTGCAACTCCAAGCCCGCCTCTTGCAGTAGGCATCGGCGCCTTAGTCGTCCACTCGTTTTCAGCCGCACCAGCAAAAGGAAACTGAAGGGTAGATAGAAACAAAGAAACAACTACTATGGCGATTAAGGGTTGGATTAGCTTCTTACGCATTAGCTAAGAGTCTCCCAGCTTCTCTGAGTAATAAGATACACTTTGCCTTTATATGGTTAAAGCTTTCCCCGTTATAAATAACCCATCGATTTGCCGCTTCACTTCAATAACTTAACCAGCATGAGCCAAAGCATAAAACCCTAAGAGAGGCATACACATGGCATTTACACATAAAAGTGTAAAGAAAAACAAAATAACACCAAAACAAGCAATCACTATTGAAGACCCATGTATCGAACAGGCGTTGCCAACCTTCCGCTTCACGGTGGCAAAGCACCAGCGTGGCTAACCGTCCGCATGCGCAAACTCGCCAAAGAAGTAGCCAACGTTATAATTGACGAGCAGGGTGCAGGCACATTTCTAACACGCATATCAGACCCCTACTGGTTCCAAGCGTTCGGCTGCGTCTTGGCTTATGATTGGCACAGTTCAGGCGTGACCACCGTCCTTACAGCCGTTCTTAAGCAAGCGCTCTCGCCTGAGGAACACGGCATAGCTGTCTGCGGCGGAAAAGGCAAAACCTCGCGAAAAACGCCCACGGAAATCGCCGATGTCGGTGATAAATTCGGCTTCTCAGAAAATCAAATTCGAGCTCTCACGTACACAAGCAAAATGACCGCCAAAGTTGATAATACGGCAATTCAAGCGGGCTACCAGCTTTACCACCACGCTTTTCTCGTAACTGAAGACAAGAAGTGGGCTGTAATCCAGCAGGGCATGAGCTCTGAAGACCGCACCGCACGGCGCTACCACTGGCTTTCAGACACCACCACAAGCCTCATCGTAGAACCGCACAACGCCATAGTTGGCGATGTAAAACGCGAAAAAGCCTTGGACATGACCGCAAAAACCAGCGAAGGCACACGCAAAACGTCAGTGGACATAGCTAAGGAACGCCCCGCGAAAGTCACGCGGCTATTTGAGGCGGCAAGACCGCTGCATCAGAAATCGCTTCAAGAATGGCTCCCAAAAACAAAAGCTAACCCTTGGCACCAGTCCATTGAAGCGCTTAACATGCCTAGAAACATAAACTGGGAAACAATGAAACGCGCTTACGAGTTTCAACCAAAAAACTACGAAGAACTCCTAAGCCTAAGAGGCGTCGGACCTGCTACCGTGCGCGGTTTAGCATTTGTGGCGGAACTGATTTACGGCGAAAAACCGAGTTGGACTGATCCAGTGAAATTCTCTTTTGCCTATGGAGGCAAAGACGGTGTTCCGTTTCCAGTTGATCGCAGAGCCATGGACGAGTCAATTCACGTTTTACGGCAAGCGGTTCAGGCAGCAAAAATCGGCGATAAAGAAAGAACGCGGTCACTGCAAAGGCTTAGGCGGTTTGTTCCGCAGAATGCAAACTCTTAAGCGTAGGTAGCTCAAAAGTTATTTCGGAGAGATTACGTGTTAAAAACGAGAAACGTTAGGTGGCTCAAGATTTCGGGATTTTGCGGCGTCTTGACGCCTGTTGTCGCGTTTACGTGTATTTCTTTGTCGATTGCCTCTGCTCCAGAGTTCAGTTGGGTGGACAATGCGTTGAGCGATTTAGGCGTGATGCACGGCTTTACCGCTGCCGTCTTCAACTATGGCTTGATAGTCAGCGGAATCTTGGGTTCCATTTTTGCAACAAACTTGGTCAGGTTGCTGCGTTTTGACGTTTTTTCTCATGATGCAAGGCTGCTTTATCCAGATAACAGGGGTTTAGGTGGGGTTCTGATTTTTTCTTTGGCTTGCTTGGCGCTTGTTGCCATCGGCGTTTTTCCCGAGAACGTTAAGTACCTGCATTTTTTTGCTTCCGTAGCGTTTTTTGTGCTGTTGATTGGTACTTTGTTGCATATGGGCATCGGTTTTTGGCGTGCGAGACAGAAGCGAATTGCGATGTTCACGTTGCTGTTAGGCGTGGTTGCTGCTGCGCCTTGGCTGCTGCTGTTTTTGGTTCGTTACGTTTCGGGGGTAGCTATTCCTGAGCTTATAGCGGCTGTTGCAGGCGGATTGTGGGCTGGATTTTTTGGCTTCAAAATGCTGAAGATGGCGTCACGTGCAAAGGTTTCATAGTGCAGGTTTATGGGTTCGTGAAAATCTTGTTTCGCGGCTCACTTCGAGAAGCTTCGAGATGCAACGTCCACGTATATTTGGGCGCAACAGTACGAAGAAAAGCTTAGCGTGTAGCCTTGCGCTTCGGCGTATTTGACGGCTTCCTCATCTGGAAAAGCTATGGCGTCTACTCCTGCCTTCAGCGCCAAGACATCGGTTTCGGCGCGGTGTTTGCCTTTCGGGCGCACGCAACCCAGCACTAACGGCGTTTCAAGAAACATTAACCGTGCAGTTGCCGTTACTCTGGCGATGTCTGCTGGCGTTGGCGGTTTCGCGTTAGCCATTGCGGTTCCATGTATGGGCATGAAGGCAATAACGACTACGGCGGAAAACTTCACTGAAGCGATTATTTTGAGGGCGTCTAGTTCGCCTTTCAATTTTCCATCGTGAAGCCCAACAATAACGTGAGGCACAAAATTCAAGCCAGCGTGCTGCAAGGCGTTCAGCGAGCGCGCGTAGTCTTTAACTGTCACGTTCAAGTTGCAAACTTTTTTTATGGTTTCGTCGGAGCCGATGATGTCTATTAGTGCGGCGTCAACTCCTGCTGTTTTGAGCGCTGTGGCTGTAACGGCGTCAATTATGCCTGTGTGAACGAAGACAGTTAAGCCTAATTCGCATTTTATTTTCTCGATTGCGGGAATGAATTGCTTAAGCGGAACGGAGCCATCTGGCAGGCATCCGCCGCTGATGAGGCAGCCTGAAGCGCCGTTTTGTTTCAGCTTTGCAGCGAGCGCGAAGAGTTTTTCAGGCGTGTTGGCTGGGTGCATTGTTTCTAGGACTCTGCCGCCGCAGTGTCTGCAGTTGAGCGCGCATGCCGTGCCCGTCACGGATATTGTTGGGAATTGGGTTGGTGAAGAGCGGTAGTGGGTTGTTTTGTAGTGCATGAAGCTTGGGGCGTAGAAGTGAGCGTTTTTTGGTTTTGTAACAAGCGCACCAGAGTTTAGCAAGCCTAATAGTTCTTTTTCACTTGTGTGCCAAATCTTTTCGGGAGAGAGGTGCGCCATGGTCTTTCGCTATGAAGAAAAAACTTCGCTTTCTTAATAGTTTTTGTTTCGCCGTGTTCGCTTTGGCGTTTCTTCGTTGTATTCCGAAAACGCTGGAATCATTTTTAGAGCGTCGTCCACATCTTTGATGGTGGTTTGCAGTTTCTCCAGCCGTCTCGTGATAGTGAGGGTTTTGTAAATCGCCAAGCCTCTGCGCGTCAAGGCGTATCGCGTTTGTTTCCTGTAGGTTTTTTCTTCTACCATGCCGCTTTTGAATAGAAAGTCAAGCCGTTGGCGAAGAGCGATGCAGTCCATGTTGCCGATGCAGTCCATGTTGCAAGTGTAAGCGATGGCGTCAACCGTTAGGCGCCTATCAACTAGCGCTGTTAGGATGTCTTCGTAAAGTTCAAGTTTGGATCTGTGCATGCTTGCACGCTCTGGTTCTTCATGGTGGCTTTTTGAATAAAGAATTTGTGAAGCCAAAATCTTAAATGAAAAACACGCACAAAACTAAGAATCAACGATTACTGTAGCGACCCAAACTCATCTTTTATTTCTCAGAATCCCTTTTCACTCATACGCGCTCATTCTATTTCAAAACGCATGGCACATGGAAAGTTTTATTTTTCAAATGGCAATATTGCAACGCGTGTCCTATTCAAGAGAAAAAGTAGCAGCTTTTTTATCGCAGTTACCCAATTCACCTTAGGCTTAATTATTTCAGAGGCGTTGTATCCTGGCTACAGCGTGCATGACAATTACATAAGCGATCTTGGAGTCGGACCCTCAGCAATAGTTTTCAACTCATCTGCCTTTCTTCTAGGACTATTATCGCTCGTTGCAACATACTTTCTAAGACAGAACCCTAACTTCAAGACCGTAAGCATACTACTCCTTCTGATGGCTATAGGCGCAATGGGTGTCGGCGTCTTCACGAAAGATTTCACACTTGCACACGGCGCAGTGTCTTCGATGGCTTCCTTTTTCGGGGGTTTGTCCGCCTTAGCATCCTTTAAAGTGCTGGAAAAGCCCCTTTCTCTAATAAGCATAGCACTTGGAGCGATGACGCTTGGAGCATTAGCTCTCTTCTCAAGCGGTATGGTCGCAAGCGGTTCAGTAACAAGCACCGAAGCGTATGACAGCATCTTCTACTTGGGTTTAGGTCCAGGCGGAATGGAACGCATAATCGTTTATCCGCTACTCATATGGCTTGCTGGATTCGCTGGACACCTAGTTACGAAGCGAGAACTATAAGCAATCCAATATGCTTCCTGCGTCTACTGGCCATAAGTTCCCGTCCTAATTTTCTCCGCAAGCAAATCAACAAACTCAATCGGCCACACATCATCGCACACATCATCAGCAAGCACCTTCCGCTGATGATAATACGGAATAAGGTCATTCTTCAGCAGCAAAATCAACAGAAACTCATGCCCATAAGTCCGCTTAAAAAGCGAGTATTTGTAAGCTTGTTTCCGACTCATCTCATAATGCGGCTCCAAAATAATCTTCCTCCCCTGAATCGACCTGTCGAGAATGAAATCTGGCGTATAAGTGTCACCAGGCAACGGAAAAGAAATCGTCTCATAACCATAAGGAATCCTCAGCTTCGAAAGTACACTCGCAGTCTTCTTCTCCCAACCACTCTTATAACGACTCATTTTCTGGTAGAAAGCATGCGGCTGACCCGTCACCTTATGCATATGATCAAAAAACTGCAACGCCTCCTTCAACGTATTCCTATTCAAATTCTTCCGCTTAAGCCACCTGCCAAGCAAGAAAAAGGGATAATCAACTTTCGCAGGGTCCTTTGGGAACAGCTGCTTAGCCAAGTCCGTAATCCGCTCACGAGCCTTCATTGCCGCATTCTTGTCTCTCCACAAAAAAGGCGCAGATGACCTTATTAAGCCCAAACTCGCCGCAACATCAGCATTTTCTCTAGTTAAAGGAACACAAAGATTTTCTGGCGAAAAATGATTGAAAAGCTCCAAATCAGGCTTAGAACGTACCATCCACCGCATGTATATCCACGCTTCATCTTGATGCGGCACATTCGGTAGCTCAATGTTTTGAGCAAGATTTTCCGCCAAATCCTCAGGTTTGCTAAACCTCTGAGAATATTCTACAAGATTTTTCTCCGCCTTATTCCTAACAAAATTGTTGACGCGAGCAAAAACTTCGGGTATAACTTCCCTATAAGGACCCAAATTATGGTAAAATCCGCATTTTATAATCTCCTCCTCAAATATATGAGGCTTACGAACTTCAAAAAGACTTTTGCCAAATTTTTTGTGAAGATGGACAAGAAGGCTCCTAGCATTTTCTGAAAAGCCAACAACTCCCTCTTCAAGCACCGATGATGCTAGCAAGAAATAGTGCGCAGCTGTCTTCCTTTCTTCGTAGTCTTCAGAGTATGGGTTAACGAGTAACCTTGGACTCATCCTCCGATCCCACTGGACATCAACAACATTAGAGTTCATGTCCACAAATCTCGCAAGTGAGGAAAGCACCTCGCCCATTTCCATAACAGCCGATCCCATTACAGTAATGTACGGTATGATTTAATAATGCTATCATAGTGAACATGAACTCCATTTAATAAGCCAATCGAAGTTGACTATATTCGTGGCTCTAAGCTAATATACCGTTCTTTCCACTATCTTCTTAACACTCAAAATTGTTCGGTGAGATAGTTGGCGGAAGTGCCAAGTTGTGAAGAAACTGATCTGCCGCAGCAAATCCGCGCTTCAGTAGGTTCCGCCATAATTCTCGGACTTTTAAAGGGCAAACTTGACGCTGAACCCACAACCGCCTATCTGATGACGTACACGACTGGCAAGTGCACAGCCAACTGCGGTTTTTGCCCTCAAGCGCGAAACAGCCACAGCAAGGCAGAACTGCTCTCAAGAGTTTCTTGGCCTACTTTTTCAACCAAAAGCGTCCTTAAAGGAATCGAAAAAGCACATACTAATCGGATAATAAGACGCGTCTGCATCCAAGCCCTAAATTACTCTGATGCCTTCACACATCTGGTTGCGCTAGCCAAAGCAATAAAACAGCATGTCACTATTCCTGTTTCAGTTTCATATCAACCTCTGAACAGCCAAGACCTACAGCAACTGGCTGAAGCTGGCGTGGACAGAATCGGCATAGCCTTAGACGCGGCAACAGAAAAACTGTTCAGCGAAATAAAAGGCTCAAGCGCAGGTAGCCCTTGCACCTGGGAAAACCAGTTCAGACAACTGCACAGAGCGCTTGAAGTTTTCGGAAAAGGAAACGTGAGCACGCATTTGATCGTTGGGTTGGGCGAAACAGAAAACGACGTAATCAGTTTAGTCCAAAGATGCGTTGACATGGGTGTTTTGCCAGCTCTTTTTGCTTTCACACCAGTTCGCGGCACGACCTTAGAAAGGAAGCCTCAACCTTTAATTGAGTCATATAGACGCGTTCAGGTTGCAAGATACTTAATTGTCAATGGGCGCGCACGTTCTGAGGATATGCGTTTTGATGGCGCTGGCTGCTTAACGGATTATGGCATTGAAAAAGCAACGCTTAAGTGGATTGTAGAAACTGGCAAACCTTTTCTTACTTCTGGATGCCCAGACTGCAATCGCCCATTTTATAATGAGAAACCAAGCGGTCCCATCTATAATTACCCTCGGGACATCCGTCTGGAAGAGATTGAGGCAATAAAGCGGCAGTTGCGATTATAGCCGTGATTCTAAGGTGCACAATCGCGAACTATTCTGTGGTTGATGGTTTACTGTCTATTTCCTGCAGCCTGGGCTTCTGCCGAGTTATCTGTTCAACCAACCGCCAGAAATCTCCCATCATGTGACCTTTCTGCAGTTCTCTCATGAGTTTTTTCACCTGATAAAACGTCATTTGAGATTCACCTTTGTCTAAACTTTCCTGTGGACCTTTCAGGCGCCTGAACAACTCGTCCATCTGACGAGGTGAAGCCCTTATCCCCGCTTTTTCCAGAAGCTGCTGAATCAACGTTTGTCCCGTGTTTCGACCTATGAAAAGGGTTGTTTCACGTCCAACAATTTCAGGTGGGAAGGGCTCAAAAAGCAACGGTTGCGCCTGCATCTCTCCTAACTCCTGATCTACTTCGTGAGCGAATATGCCATCGCCTATTATGGGCTTGTGAAACTGGATTGGTAACGCGAAGGCTTTTTCAGCTGATTGCGAAAGCCTGTAAACCTTTCCCAAGTCAACTCCAGTGTCAACGTTGTAGAGGAGCTCTAGTGCTGCGACAACCTCTTCGAAAGGCGCTATACCTGCGCGTTCTCCGAAGCCTGCGATGCATGTGTGAAGGTAAGTTATGCCTTCTTCTACCGCCGCTAACGTATTGGCTGTTGCTAAGCCAAAGTCGTTGTGGCAGTGAACCGAAAGCGCCACTTTCTTCCTCACCGTTTCCGATAAGCCACCTGTGATGTGGGACATCAGATAGCGCGTTGAAAGTGGTCTAAGGAAGCCCACTGTGTCAGCTACGACTAGCCTACTTGCGCCAGCGTTGGCTGCGGCTTCAAAGATTTGCAAGATGTCTTCAAGCGGTGTTCTTGCGCCGTCCATGAGAACGAAATTTGCGCGTGCCCCGTGTTTTCGGGCGTGTTCGATGCTTTCAACTATTTTCTTCAGTGCTTGCTCCTTGGTCATTTTTAGCCTATATTGAAGGTTAAGCCCGTTGAACGGCGTTTCTATGGTTATTTCTTTTATGCAGCATTCTAAGCAGGCGTCCACGCTTTCTTTGGTAGCTCGCGCTGAGGCTGTGAGCGTTGCGTTTTTGAAAGTTTCGTTAACAATTCGTTTGACATTGTGTTTATCGCTTTCGGAGAGGGCTGGGAAACCAACATTGATTATGGACATGTTTGCGTCATCCATCAACTTGGCAAGTTTAACCTGTTCTACATATGTTAAAAACACGGTGGGAGCCTTTATGCCCTCCCGCAAAGTTTCATCCCAAATGAAAACTCGCTTAGGAAGTTTTGGCGGCAAGTTTTTTCTCAGACGGTTATAATTTGCGATTAGCCCTTGGGCTTCAAGTTTCTTAAATATCGTTTTCCTCAATTGAAGACACAATCCAATAGCATCGAAATCGAACGCAGTGTTTTATTTGCCAATTCTTATATAAAAAAAATAGCATCTATACGAAGAGGGCGACGGTTCGGAGAAGGTTTGCACCGTAGATTTTTAGGAAAGCCCCTGTGATGCTTAATCGCAAAAACCTTCAAAGTATGCTCAGACTACAAAAGTCTTAAGTGCTGTCGCGATAAATTCAACGGTGTCGGACGGGGCATTTGTGAGCAGTTTCAAAAATACGATTGAACGAATCAAAGCCTTAGAAACTGAAAGAAGAAACCTACTGCTTGAGATTGAGGAGCTCAAGAGGATGGCTGATGCGAAAGCCAAAGCTCTGGAGAGCGAGATTAACATGCTGCGGGACGAAGTGAAATCGTTGCGTGATCTTTTAAGCGGAGAAGACATGGAAATTGATTCAAGACCGAAAAAGAAAAAATAAATTCTAACCGCGCACTGCTTGAACGGTCATCAAGTCTGTTTTGGTATAAAACTCCTTTTTCCTCTTTTTTGCTTCTTTGTTTCAAGCCAAGGCTTCTGCGCATAAAAAGTGTTATTTAGCAGTTGAAGACTTTCTTGTTTCTGGTGTCCAAGTTGAATTTCGAAGGAAGAGACATAGTGTCTATCGAAGACTTCTCCCGCGAAGAAATCAACTACATTCTTAACATCAGCCACTCCATGGAACCCGTCGCCGCGAAAGGATCAGACATGCTTAAAGGAAAAATCCTCGCAAACCTGTTTTTTGAACCCAGCACCCGCACACGCTTAAGTTTTGAAGCCGCAATGCTCAAACTAGGCGGCTCCACCATAGGCTTCGCCGAAGCCGAGATTGCCTCAGTGAGGAAAGGAGAAAACCTCGCTGACACAATACGAACCGTGGAGAACTACGCCGACATAATAGCCCTTAGACATCCTCTCGAAGGAGCTGCGAAACTTGCCGCAGAATTCTCCAAAATTCCCATATTAAACGCAGGTAGCGGCGCGGAAGAACATCCAACGCAAGCGCTTATGGATTTGTACACGCTACAAAAAGAGAAGGGAAAAATAGACGGACTAAAAATCGCGTTGGTAGGTGACTTACGGTATGGGCGAACTGTTCACTCGCTTGCGTATGCGCTTTCTCTCTACAATATCGAATTGTACCTGATTTCGCCTGAATCCCTGAGAATGCGGCACGAAGTTATCCGCGCGATAAAAAGCAAAATCTCAATAATTGAAGACATAAATCTAGAAGGAATAATGCCGCAAATAGACGTTTTATACGTCACGAGGATACAGAAGGAGCGCTTTCCAGACGCAGCAGAGTACGCCAAAGTCAAGGGCATCTACAAGATAGACCTGAAAACCCTGAAAAGCGCAAAAAAAGACTTGATAATTCTTCATCCGCTTCCACGCGTAGACGAGATCGCCGCTGAAGTTGACAGTACGCCACAGGCGCGTTACTTCCAGCAAGTCTGGAACGGAATCGTAGTGAGAATGGCTCTTTTAGCATTGGTGCTAGGCGCCGTCAAATAAGCTCAAGGTCAAGTAGAGACGAAGCGGTCAAAGGTTGTCAGAGTGCTCATAG
>SMTZ1_10006403_pt1 | contig 11845 bp, 10 predicted proteins | sample DeeMarSWOR136_30_FD_25667 | JGI IMG/M metagenome (IMG submission 25667) | reverse complement strand
CCTGTACGCCTCTTATTTGTGGTCCAATCGGGGCTTACCGCCTACGCTTTTGGTATCCTGATGCTGGTTGTCGGTCTGCACCGAGGGGGGTTCCCTGTCCCCCTCGCCGATGTGTTGGAAGTGTTGTTTCCCTTTCTGACGCTTCTGGCCGGATTCTTCGGGGGAGCTCACTTTCCCCTCGCGAGCAAGATTTACCTTCGGAAACGCATGGACATTGGAAGAGTGGGCGGACTATTCAATGGTGTTGATCTGATAGGCTCTGCCGCCGGAGCACTGGTCATCAGTGTTGTGCTGGTGCCTATTTTGGGAATCGTCCGGGGTTTTTATGTCATCATTGCCTTGAATCTATCGGCGCTGGTGATTCTAAGAATGAGTACGATATGGAAGGAGATGCTGCGGCAGTAGATCGGGACCATTCGCAGTGTTATAATACCCTGGTTAGTGGTTAACGCAGGAGACGACATGACTCCAGATGACGGTGACTACGCAGGCTTGGAAAAATATTGTCCAGATCTGGTTGAGATAACACGGCTGCTAAGTCAATCCCTCGACAAGGACGTGATCATCAGGAAAACTTTGGAGCATGTCAATAAGCGGCTCGGTAAGAGAGCGCGATACTCGGTGTTAGAGAATGGGCGATTAGTAATCAAATATTGGGTAGGAGACTATGAAGAGGACGTTGAGACGAATAAGGAGATCGTCAAGAGGAGCATCGTTTGGAAGGTCTTTAAGGAGGGAAGGGCGGTAAATTTTACGGACCCCTCGCAAACGAAGGGTTACGAGCACACTTTGAAGGAACATGTGAAAATCAAGGCCGTGGTTCCTTTACACTACATACATGCGAGAACTCAGCAACAGGTGAAGTTTGGGGTCCTTGTCGTTGATTCGGGGAGAGAGCATATCGCTATCACTGAAGATGAGTTCCGGTACCTCCTGATTATGACCGACCTCATAGGGGAGACCGTAGGAAAGGCTGATCTGGTCCAAGAGCTTATCGAATCGTACGAGAACCGAGAAGAACTGGTCAAAGCGACGGCCCACTTCCTTCGCAACAGGTTCATGGTCATTGGTGGCTTTGCCCGCAGACTTCATGAGAAGGTGCGATCCCGCGATGAAAAAGGATATGCCGAAATTATTTTCAATGAGATAGGTGAAATGGAAGGATGCCTCCGTACGTTAGAAAGAATGTGGGAACAAGACGGAGAGCGAACCAGGCGCAGCAGGGAGGTGGGGCTGTGAGGACATTGAGCATTGCTCCGTTGTCCGAATTGCGTCGCGGGTACTGTTTTCTGGCGGTTATCATCCGGCTGTTCTCGAGAGGTGTCAAGAAAACGAGGAGCATAGCCTCGGGTTTGGGCAGTTACGTCAAAAGGGTTTCCCGATCCGACTCTCTACTGGACTCGTCGGGTAGAGAATGGGGAGATGGTGCGCGAGACCCGAGCTGCACGCCCCTCATTCCTGCACGGTGGGCAACGCCGTGCTCAGACTCCCGGCGGTGTGTTACAGTCCGACTGTTAGGCAAAAATGTTGGGGCTCTGCGGGACGTGCTGGCTAAGCGCCTGCTAATTTCTCAAGAGCCTTCTCATACGCAGCATACGTTCTTTGGTCGAACAAGACGAAGCGCACCAGTTGCATCTCCGGATGCTCCCTGAGATACTCTATCACGGTCTGGAGGGCGATGAGGGCCGCTTCTTCGACAGGGTAGCCGTAAGCTCCCGTGCTTATAGACGGAAAGGCAATGCTTTTCAAGCTGTTTTCAGTTGCCACGTCGAGGCTGCTACGATACGCGCTGGCGAGGAGTTTGGAGGCCCTCGATCCCTCTCGGTGGTAGACAGGCCCCACGGTATGGATCACATGGCTAGCCTTGAGGCGATACCCCTTCGTGATTTTGGCGTCACCTGTCTCACATCCGCCTAAGGTCCGACATTCCTCTAACAGCTGGAGGCCTGCTGCCCGGTGGATGGCTCCGTCTACACCGCCGCCTCCCAGAAGCGTTGGGTTGGCAGCGTTGACTATGGCATCAGTGTCTTGCTGCGTAACATCGCCCTGCACGATCTCTAGTGTGGACGTATTAATGGTAGTCTGCACATTCGCCTCCTCTTCCTAGTGGTTACTTCTTTTCGCCACGGCCTCGTGGTTTGTTCCCATGCATGTAGTCCCAGACTCTGAGCGCAAGTGGCCGACTCATACCAGGAACTCGGGCTAATTCTTCCACTGAAGCCTTCTGAATTGCCTGCAGTCCGCCCATATGCTCCAGGAGATTACGTTTCCTTTTCTCGCCAATGCCGTCGATGTCGTCAAGCATGGACGTCAGCTCCTCTTTTCTGCGCAATCGTTTGTGATAACCGATGGCAAAGCGATGCGCCTCGTTTCTGATGTGTTGCAGGAGCAGCGACGAAGGGGATCTGTCCTGAAGGATGATGGGCTCTTTCCGGCTTGGGAGAAAGACTCTGTCTTCCTCTTGGGGCGTCCTTTTTTTTGCCAGACTTAGGGCGTCGATTCCCCGAATATCTAGATCCTTCAATACCTCCAAGGCGACGTTCAGCTGACCTTTTCCTCCATCAAGGAGGATTAACTGCGGAAGACTTCCCTCTTCTTTTCCGCGCTGAAACCGACGCAGCAGCACTTCAAAGGTCATCGCATAGTCGTCCATGCCCCTCACCGTCTTGATGCGATACCGACGATAGAGATCCTTGGATGGCTCCCCATCCTTGAAGACCACCATTGAACCCACAGCCAATCCTCCGCCAAGGTTCGAGATGTCAAACCCCTCGATTCTGCTGGGTTTCTGGCTGAGGCGAAAGCGTTCCTTCAGTTCTTCAAGGACATCATGGTCCTGGAGCTGTCCGGCGAGCTTCTGGCGTGCGTTTTCCAGAGCCATCTGGAGCAAATCAAAATCTTTGTTTTGTTTACGGGGATGTCTGATCCGAACCTGCCGTTTGCCTCGTTCACGCAAGACCTCCTCCAGCAAGGTGGCATCTTCTAGTGGCACCGGCACGAGGATATCCTCTGGGATGAACTTCCCCTCCCGGTAGAACTGATGCAGGAAGGAGGAGACAATTTCCTGATCAGGAAGACCAGCGTCCCTGATGGTAAAGAATTTTCCTCCCAAGAGCCGTCCCCCCCGAACAAACAGGACCTGGATGCCCATCTTTCTTCCTTCGTGCCATAGGGCAATGACATCGCGATGAAAGGTGTCTTGAGACACCATCTTTTGTTTCTCGATGATTCGCTCAAGCGAGATGAGGCGGTCTCTGATCCTTGCGGCATTCTCAAAATGCAGGGCTTCCCCTTCTGCTTTCATTCGGGCTCGCAGTTCGTCCATGAGGCAATCACTCTTTCCGTCAAGAAAGAGACGAACCTGCTGAACAAGCTCGTTGTAGTCATTTCGGTTCACTTCTTGACAGCAGGGTGCCAAGCAGCGCTTCATCTGGAAGTTGAGGCATGGCCGGCTGCGATTTGAGAACTGTGAAGCGCTGCATCTCCGCAACGGGAAGACCTTTTGGATAGCCTTGAGAGTCTCTCGAACGGATGTGGCTGAGGGAAAGGGGCCGAAATAGAGAGCACCGTCTTGTTTGATTCTTCTGACCACAGAAAGTTTGGGAAATTCTTCCTGGATGCTGAGCCTGAGGTACGGATACCGCTTGTCGTCTCTGAGCTGAACGTTATACCGAGGATGGTTTTCCTTAATGAGCGTATCCTCGAGGATTAGGGCCTCCTTTTCCGTCTGCGTAACAATATGATCGATCTCCGCCACTCGAGAGAGCATCGCCGAGGTTTTCACATCTTTATGTCTTCCCTGGAAATAGGTTCGCACCCGCTTACCGAGGTCCTTGGCCTTCCCTACATAGAGTAATCCTCCGTCTCTGTCTTTGAAGATATATATCCCGGGAGCATGGGGCAGCGAGTCAACCTCTATGGCCATGTTCATTGCCTAAGTCCTCTGGTTTTCCAACGAGATATCGCCAGTGAGAACCTGCTGCTGAAGACGTTGAAGGCGGTCGCGGATCTGGGCTGCCTTTTCAAACTCCAACTGTTCGGCAGCCTCTCTCATTTCTTTCTTGAGCCTTTTGATAACCTCTGGAATCTCCCTGGGGGAGACGTATTCCTCATCCTCTTCCCTCACCACGGGGACAGTGTAGTAATCGGCCTCATAGACAGAGGTGAGGAGATCATGGATGGACTTTCTGATTGTCTCTGGAGTTATACCGTGTTGTTGATTGTAGTCCGCTTGGATCGTTCGTCTCCTGTTGGTCTCTTCGATGGCCTTGGCCATGGAGGGGGTGATAGTTTCAGCATACATCAAGACTTTTCCATCAACGTTTCTAGCCGCCCTCCCACAGGTCTGGATCAGGGCCCGTTCCGAACGCAGAAAGCCCTCTCGGTCAGCGTCAAGAATGGCAACCATCGATACCTCGGGGATGTCGAGTCCCTCCCTCAGAAGGTTGATCCCGACCAGGACATCAAACTTGCCGAGCCGCAAGTCTCGAATGATTTCCGTCCGCTCTAAGGTGTCAATTTCCGAGTGCAGATATTTCACCCGTATACCCAGGTCGGCGTAGTATTCCGTTAGATCTTCGGCCATTCGCTTGGTCAATGTGGTGACCAGAACCCGATCTCCTTTTTCAGCCCGCTCTGTTACACGTCCTACGAGGTCGTCGACCTGGTTCTTGACAGGTCTCACCTCGATGGGAGGATCCATAAGTCCCGTGGGTCTAATGAGCTGTTCCACCACCCTTCCGTTACTCTGCTGCAATTCGTAATCCCCGGGAGTTGCGGATACATAAATGGCCTGGTTGCACCGCTCTTGAAACTCTGCAAACATCAGGGGACGGTTGTCCAGAGCCGACGGTAGGCGAAAGCCGTACTCAACCAGTGTCTCCTTGCGGGAACGGTCCCCGTGGTACATACCCTCCAACTGGGGCATGGTGACGTGGGACTCGTCAATCATGATCAGTGCATTCTGGGGGAAATAATCAAGCAGGGTTGGTGGGGGTTCTCCCGGCTGACGGCCGGTGAGGTGGCGCGAGTAGTTTTCAATTCCCTTGCAGTAGCCGATTTCCTCAAACATTTCAAGGTCAAACAAGGTCCTCTGCTCAAGTCTCTGCACCTCCAAGAGCTTGCCTTGAGCCCGAAACTCCGCGAGTCGCTCTTGGAGCTCAACCTTAATCCCCTCGATAGCCAGGTTTAATCGTTCCTTGGTGGTGACGTAGTGACTGCCTGGATAGATAGCGATTTTTTCTAGGGCAGCCATGGTTTGTCCCCGGAGAGGATCGATCTCATAAATGCCCTCCACCACGTCGTCGAAGAGTTCTACGCGAATGGCTCTCTTCTCCTCGTAGGCAGGAAATATCTCTACTACGTCACCCCGGACTCGGAAGGTGCCCCGGTGGAAATCAAGGTCGTTGCGCTCGTACTGGATTTCCACCAGCTTGGAGAGGATGTCTCGTCTAGTCATACGTTTGCCTTGCTCTAGGTACAGGAGCAGACCATAGTAGGCCTCGGGTGAACCTAAACCATAAATGCAGGACACACTGGCCACGATGATGACATCATTGCGATCCAACAGTGAGCGCGTGGCACTGTGGCGCATTTTGTCAATCTCATCGTTAATCGAGGTGTCCTTCTCAATGTAGGTGTCGGTAGTCGGAATGTAGGCCTCAGGCTGATAGTAATCGTAATAGCTCACGAAGTATTCCACCGCATTTTCCGGAAAGAGCTCGCGGAACTCTGTGTACAGCTGGGCAGCCAGGGTCTTATTATGTGAAATGACCAGCGTAGGCCGCTGGACCCGTTCGATGACGTTGGCCATAGTGAAGGTCTTTCCTGATCCAGTGACACCCAGCAGGACCTGATGCTGTGCTCCTTCCAGGATAGCTCGAACGAGTGTTTCTATGGCTGTGGGTTGATCCCCACGTGGTTTCAAGGGAGATACTAGCGCGAATCGATTCATACTCTCTTAAGCTACCAGTGATAGAGTGATGTTTGCCCACTTCGAGGTAAAACGACGGCTACCTCAACAGAAATATTGTAGCATAGAATGGGTTTCCTGGTCAGGAGTTACCTCATGGATCGAATCGCTGGCAAGTGAATGAATATACATTTTGAGCGGAACAATGGCCTTCGTGTCTCCCCGGCAGAGAGCAATGCATTACACTGCCCCGGCCACTGACATTTGTCGCACCATGGATTTGTGAGCGGGGTGTGGATCTACTCTTTTCCGACCGAATTGAAATAGGCTCCGACCGCCGTGCCGCCTCCCGCAGCACCAGATTTGTCATTATCGTACTCGCCAGGTGGTCCCTGCAACGGTGTCCTCCAGAGTGATCCCCTGAGCGGCGAGCTGGTCCCTGATTGCGTCGGCCCGTGCCCAGTTTTTTTGTTTGCGCGCCTCAGTTCTCTGCCTGACCAATTCGTCAATGGTCTCTGGAGTCAGGGGCAGAACTTTCATTCTGCGTCTTTTTTCCCCCTCGAGGAAAGTCTCGGGAGGCTCCTCAAAAATGCCAAGAACCTCTCCTATGGCAACGAATGCTTGTTTCCCTTTGTGCAGGATCTCGGGGGTGTGAGGCGAAGGATGTTGAATGAATCGGTTGAGACTTCTGACTAGGTCAAAGAAGGGGGCCAGGGCTGCCGCCGTATTGAAATCGTCATCCATAGCTTCCTGGAAGTTCGTGAGAAAATCTTCGGCTTGTCGGTAGACCGTCACTTCTTCGGGAGAAAAACCTTCTCCTGGGTAGCTCCATTCTTTTCTACTGACGAGGATCGCATTGATCCCCGCCAAAGTTTGATAGAATCTCTCCAGGTTGCGGCCAGCTACCTCCATCTCCTCCTGCGAGTAGTCCATGGGGCTCCGATAGTGGCGGGACAGAAGGAAGAGCCGCACTACCTCTGGGTGGTATTCATTCAGGATTTCCTTTATCGTCAGAATATTTCCGAGAGACTTGGACATCTTTTCCCTATTGATATTGATGAACCCATTGTGCAGCCAATAGCGGACGAACGGGGTTCGCATAGCCGCTGCTGACTGGGCAATTTCGTTCTCGTGGTGGGGAAAAATAAGGTCCTTTCCCCCGCCGTGGATATCGAACGTATCACCAAGGTATTTTTGGCTCATAGCCGAGCATTCAATGTGCCAGCCTGGTCGACCTTTGCCCCAAGGTGAGTCCCAGGCGGGTTCGCCAGGTTTGGCTGTTTTCCAGAGCGCGAAGTCTAGAGGGTTGCGCTTTCTTTCGTCCACCTCGACCCGTGCCCCGGCACGCATCTCCTCCAGACTCCTCCTGGAGAGTGTGCCATACTCGCTGAAGGTTTCCACTGCATAGAACACGTCACCATTCATCACGTACGCATGTCCACCCTCTAGGAGGCGCTCGATCATTTGGATCATATCGGCAATATGCTCGGTGGCTTTTGGCTCTACAGTGGGTCGCTTGAGTCCCAGCGCGTCCATATCGGCATTGAAGTCACCGATGTATCGGGTTGCTATCTCTTCAGCGCTGACCCCCTCTTGCTGGGCTCTCTGTATGATCTTGTCGTCAACGTCCGTGAAATTCCTTACATAGGTAACATCGTAGCCTGTATGTTTCAGGTATCGATAGATCACGTCAAAGACCACGGCATTGCGAGCATGGCCGATATGACAGACGTCATAAACGGTGACCCCGCAGACATACATACCGACACGGCCTGGCTTCAGCGGAATGAATTCTTCTTTTCTTTGCGTCAGAGTATTGTATACTCTCAATCCCATGTATGATGCTCCTCTCAGTCCAATCCCTTCATCACCTTCCATTAGTTCCCCACTCCGACGGGGGAAGCACCTCGGGTGGATGGACCTTTCCATGGCTGCCAGGCAAGCTGCGGGGTAGTAGGAACGAGGCCGTGTCCTTGATGAAGGTATTGCCTCCATCCTGCGCAAAGACAGGATGTTTCGGCGTGTCTGCAACCCTGTCCATCATCTCGTGCACTCCGCGTGAACAGCAACGCAATAGAGCACGGAAACGACCCCAGCCCGGTCTCCACCCTTCATTTTATCTCTAAAAGAGCTACGGCATAAGCGCCGATCCCCTCATGTCTGCCGGGGAAGCCCAGTCCCTCCGTGGTCGTAGCTTTGACATTGACCCTCGTCTTATGCATTCGTAGCACTTCGGCGATGTTTTCCTCCATGCGAGGGATGTAGGGAGCCAATCTCGGTCCTTGGGCGACATTAGTGGCATCTATGTTGACCAGGCCAAACCCTTTTTCCTCCACTCTGTTGAACACCTCACCCAAAAGCAATAAGCTCTCTATGTTCGCGTATTGCGCATCGGAGTCGGGAAAGTGTCTCCCCACATCCCCTTCAGAGAGAGCTCCTAGCAGCGCATCACAGATGGCGTGCGTCAGCACGTCAGCGTCTGAGTGGCCAAGGAGCCCCCGGGGGTGAGGGATAGTCACACCGCCAAGGACCAAAGGCCGACCCTCCCCTAACGGGTGTGCATCGAAGCCTATACCGATGCGGAAGGTTCCTTTTTGCCGCTCAGCCATGAGCCTTGCCTGCTTTGGCGGGAGGCTCGAGAGGGATAAGATCTTCGTCTCTCTGCCGGGCAAAGATCATCCGTCCTGCCGTGGTCTGCAGTACACTGGTTACAACGACATCGAGCTCCCCACCCATAAGCTTCTTTCCTTCCTCGACCACAACCATGGTGCCATCGTCCAAATAAGCCACTCCCTGCCCAGGTTCCTTTCCCTCCTTGATGATTTGGACATGGATAGTCTCCCCGGGGAGAGTAACTGGCTTCAGAGCATTGGTAAGCTGGTTAAGGTTCAGAACCGTTATTCCCTGAAGTTCAGCCACCTTGTTCAGGTTGTAGTCATTGGTGACAATCTTACCGTTCATCCATTTGGCCAACTCGACCAATTTGGTGTCCACTTCCTTTGAGTTAGGGAAGTCCTGATCTGAGATTCTCACCTCGACGTCATTCTGTTTCTGTATTCTGTTGAGTACATCCAACCCCCTTCTGCCCCTGTTTCTCTTGAGGGCATCGGAGGAATCAGCAATATGTTGCAACTCCCGCAGAACGAATTGGGGAATGATGAATGGTCCTTCCAAAAAACCTGTCTCACATACGTCCGCTATTCTGCCATCGATGATGACACTGGTGTCCAGTAGCTTGGGCACCTCCCCTTGCGGGGCCATTTTGCCAAAACGCCTCAAGGTTGTCAGAGAGAATTCCGCTCCTTTTCGCACGCCTATCATAAGACCCAAATAAGCCATGAGAGCATAGATCAACGGTACGAGGTGAGTTCCCTTCCAACCAGATGGAAGAAACGTTGCTATTGCGATATTGCTGATGAAGAAGGCTACCACCATTCCCAAAATGCCACCGATTATCTTTTTCGCCGAAGCCCTTTTCACGAAGATTTCCAAGGTGATAGCAGCCAATGCAACCAGGGTCCCTGCTATCGCTCCCCAGACAGATGCATCAGCCAACCCAGTCAACTCCACGCCTATATGCATTCCAGCGAGACAGCCCAGGACGACGACGGCTGTACGCATTAATGTGGTCCATATCTTTCCCATACGCCACCTCCCATCTTAAATATAGAGTCTGAATGCGGTCTTTTCAATGGGGCGGAAAACGAGGAAGGATCAAAATAGAGTTGCTAGGTCGCAAAAACTGAAAATATTAAGTACTGCGAGGAAAAATGATCAGGCCGTCTCGATCTTAAGGTAAGATACAGCTTAGCTCCTTTTTGATCTCTGCCTCTTCCGCCTCCACAGATACAGCTAGCTCCTTGACGAGGAGCCGTTTTGCCGTAGCCATCAGTTTTTTCTCCCCAAAGGAGAGCCCTTTTCCACCTTTGAGGCAGTACAGTTCCCGTAAAACCTCCGCCACTCGGAAGATGGAACCGCTGTTGATCCGCTCCATGTAACTGCGGTATCGCTGATTCCAAGGCTGGTGATTATCAGGAATCTTCGGTCCATGCTTCAGAATATTATAGACTTCTTGGACTCTTTTTGGTTCGATTGGTTCCCTTATGCCGTTCTTGGTAATGGGAACCTTGATGGTCATCTGGGTGTCCAAGATTCTGAGAACATAGAAGTCTTGAGCTTGTCCTCCGACATTTACGTTCTCGATGGTTTCTATCAAACCAACTCCATGGCCTGGATACACCACAAAAGCTCCAATTGCAAACATGTCACCCCCGCCTTTCACTATGTCTTGATTCTTCTTGATACCCCGTTTCGATCACGAACCATACGGCATGGGTTTCACCAGATCGTTGATCTGAAATCCACCCCCCTTCAGGACTTGCGCCACTGACGCATCAAATCCGAACAGTCTGGTTACCCGTATGGTGCCCTTGGGAATCCCTCCTTCAATGCTTTCGGATGGATACACTTCCAGGAGATCGCCCTCCTTTACACCAGTCTGATAGCCGGCATTGAGGTATACGGTGGTTCCGTCGACGTACGTGATCCTTGTAAACCAATCCATTGCATCGATATCTGAGGCAAGCTCGGCAAGAACTTGTTCTATCGCCAAATCGACTGCCTTGTATTTTGCTTTCTCTTCGCTAAGGCTCCCCAATTCCTCACTGTCAGCTAGAGGATTTCGTGCAACAAATTCTTTGATGACATAACCTCGTGCAGCGTCAATGAGTTGTAATGAAATTTGCACGAGAGCCATGGAACGCTTCTGACTCTGGCCCTGAACAGCGCACGTGGCAAAGGGACCATAAACCGCACCGGTAATGATGCCCTGTACCCCCAAGGTGTTGTTAAGTTTCGTGCCCGTTGCCGGACTCTTCAGATCTTCAGGGGTGAGATCCAAGCTTTCCATGGTACGTTTGGTCATCTCCCAATCCATCAGCAATGCTGTAAAAACTTGTATTTCCATCCTGTCAGCCAGTCTGTTTGCTATGACTGTCCCAAATTTTTCATAATCGAAGTCTGTCCGATCCTCGAAAGGGACGATAGCTATCTTGCGTTTCAGATAGGGATGTTTCGCGGTTCGTGTACGAGATGGGAGGAACTTGGGTTCTTCGACAGTTTTTCCCTTCTGTCGTTTCGGTTGCTCTGAACTCTGTTTGTCTATTCTCTGTATCCGTTCAGCCTCCAATGGTAATGCCTCGGCTCGCCCTTCTAGGTACTCTTCCACCCTTACATACCTGAACCTGACATTTCCCTTTTCATCCGTCCCGGCGGGAACCTTGATGTAATGCTGTCCATCGATGGTGTAAATGTCTTCGTCAGCCAATCTAGCCCGCTCGTCCTTCGTGTAGGGAGATTTTTTGGGCCAGGGCAATTTGGAGCATGCTAACGGGAGGATCAAGATGAGAAAGATAAACACCCCCACAGGTACTTTAACCTGGATGGTAGATTTGGACACCATAAAAGTATAATATCAGAAAGGGGCTCTGAAAGCAAGGACGAGTCCGTACTCTGAGCAGGGCCCAGTGCCGTCCGATTTTGGTTCACCCCAGGGGTGTTCATGTTGACAATGGAATTACTTGAGGTTATTATTTGAATCAGGCTGTTAACCGGGAAGAGCTATGTTTAAAAAGGCCTTTTTATTTTTTTTCTTCTTCGCTGTTTGTATTTCTTTCCTTTCCGCGCAAAGCGATTCTGTCTATCATCTGAAGATTGAGGGGATTATCAACCCTGCATCGGCGGGATTTATTGTTGAATCGATTAACAAGGCCGAGCAAGCCGGGGCCGCGTGTCTGGTTATCCAAATGGATACGCCGGGAGGACTGATGGAGTCAATGCGTTCCATCGTAAAGCGGATTCTTGCCGCTCAGATGCCCATCATCGTCTATGTTGCTCCCAGCGGCTCCCGGGCTGGATCGGCTGGTGTTTTTATCA
>SMTZ1_10011550_pt1 | contig 11846 bp, 10 predicted proteins | sample DeeMarSWOR136_30_FD_25667 | JGI IMG/M metagenome (IMG submission 25667) | reverse complement strand
ATGTAATCAAAGGACTTATTATAGACGAAGATGGAAATGATCCATTTGATATATTTAATAATTCAGAAACAGGAAATGTTACTGTAGTTCAACTAGATAATGGTTCATATTTAATTAACAGCGACGAAGATAAAAAATGGGATTATGCATATAATTCAGAGGATGGATTATTAACTTATTATGAATTTGTATATAATAAATTCATTGTAATATATGAAGCAGAAAAAGCAACACCTGGATTTGAACTCATATCGCTATTATTAGTAATTGCATTAATCACTATTATACTAAGAAAGAAAAGAAAAAACAATTAGATTATTTAGTTTTGATTTCCCAGACACCATCCCAGTTATTAGAAGGTGGATTATTAGAAAATTCCTGACAACGCCTTATAAACTCATTTGATGCAACATCTTCCATAATCTTTAGAGCTGCTTGAAAAGAATTTATTGCTGCTTTCCATTTTTTTTCAAAATAAAGTTTTAAACCTTCTTCATAAAGTTTAATAAATTCACGCTGTTTTTTACTAAGCTTTCCTTTTTCACAAATTAGTTCAAAGATAAAAATTGGTTTCTTTTTACCCTTAACTCTAACTACATCAAGTTCTCTAGTTTCAAATTTGTCTTTAACTACCTTTTGGGTGTTTTCAGTTATAATAATATTGGTGCCATATATTTTATTTAGACCTTCTGCTCTTGATGCAAGATTTACATTATCACCCATTGCAGTATAGTCAAACCTGCTTGATGAACCCATATTTCCAACAATAGCATCACCACTGTTGATGCCAATTCCAATGTTAAAAGAAGAAATACCTTCTTCTTTCCACTTCTTTTGAAGCTCTTTGAGTTTTTCCATCATCTTCAAGCTACTTGAGCATGCCATTTCTGCATGATTAGGCTGCTCAAGAGGAGCACCCCAGAAAGCCATAATAGCATCACCCATATATTTATCTAAAAGTCCCTCGTCTTTTATGATTATCGAAGTCATTTCAGTAAGATATTCATTTAAAAGATGTACAAGTTCTTCAGGTGTAAGTTTTTCCGAGATTGTAGTAAATCCTCTAATGTCTGAAAAGAAAATTGTGATGTTTCGCCTCTCTCCACCCAAATTTATCATCTTAGGATTTTTAATAAGATTATCAATAACCACAGGTGAAACATACTTTCCAAAAATAGAAGTAATCCATTTTCTATCTTTCTCCTCTGTACGATAATATACAACAACAAGAGCAAATGAAACCAATACTATTGAAAGTATAGGATAAAGAATTTTCATTATAATCCCGGTATCAAAAATATAGATAGATACAAAGATATAGATTATACCAATAATAACAATAGTTATTGTTGCAATATGTATTCTGAATTTAAATAGTAAAAGACCTGTGAGAATACCAAATAAAAATATAATTCCAATTGCTGAAACATCATCCTGATAATAGATATAATCTTCTGTAAGAATTGATTGAACAAGATTTGCATGAATTTCAACACCAGGCATATCTTGGCTGGATATTGGAACTGTGTAATCATCATGTTCAACTGGTGATGTAACACCGATTAGCACAATTTTACCATCGAAATAATCTGGATTAACTCTGTTGTAATAAACATCTGAAAATGAAATGTAATTGTAACCTCCTGGCTTACTATAATAGTTTATCAACATCCTAGATTGGTTAAATTCTGAAGGAACACCAGTAAATTCCTCAACAACAACGGTTGAAAATTGATAAAAATTTTCGATTCCAGTTATACGAGGTGTAAAAGTCCTTACTACCCCATCTGAATCCTGATAAAGATTAACAAAACCTGCTTCAAAATCTATACCTGGAGTACCAAGTGTTGCATTTGGTTTGATTAAGTTTTCCCCGTATAATTTACCATCTTTAAAAGAAAAAGACGTATACTCCATTCCCAAAACAACATTAGCATTTTTAATAGAATTAGCAAGAGCTGTGTCATTTTCAGCATTAGTTTTTAAATCAAAGATAACATCAATTCCAATCACAGAACTTTGATTTATTTGATCTATAACAACGGCATAATAGCTTCTTGGCCAAGGTAGTAAACCTAATTCTCTTATACTATCATCATCTATTGAAACAATTACTATATCATCAAGTGTTTTACTAGGAGAATATAAAGCATCCGAAATTTTTGTTTCCCAGGTACCTAAAAAACCCGCAATCATCAGCATTACAACAAAAATTGAAACTATTAGTGAAATAAATAATGTCTTTGTAAATTTATTTTTAAGTATCACAGACATTTAAAATCACAGTTTCAAGAAAATTCAAATAATTCCTTTATCCATTCAGGAGTATCATTTGGTAATTCAATATATCCAAGTATATAACCTTCTAAAAGAGCATCTATTTCATCATCACTTATATTAAACTCTGCTTGAATCTCAATTATGTAATCATTAATTCTTGAGTATAGTTCTGCTTTTAAATCATCCACAAACTGCTGATCCTTTAGTAGATTCTCAATAACCCATTCATCCATTTCAAAAGGCACAATCTCAAGTGATTCATTAATCATATCAATAAACACAAATACAGACTCATCTCCACTTACATCAATAGAATCTTGAATTACATTATTACTAATACTAGTAACATTTAAGATGCCATGACTTACTCCATAATAAGTTGAATAATTTTCCCAAACAATTACAACAAAGGCAGTTCCACGTACACTAGCAACTGTTGTTGGAGTCTGAATTTCATAGTTATCAATACCACTTATTTTATAAACAGAATTCCAAGTCCGTCCAGAATCCTGTTGGATAGTAATACTAGTTTCTTCTTCTCTAAAAAGCTTTTCAAGCGTCACTTCGGTATTGCTATCGAGTCTTACAAGACTTGTTTTAAAAAAAATTATTGTTGCGGATGAATTATTTCCAGTTCTAACAGAATCAGATTGATAAAGAAGCATACCATTTTCAGCAGAAACCCATGTTTCGCCCATATGTTTAACTTGTACAGTACCAGATTCAATAACAAGTTGTGCTTTTATAACCTCGGGTCTTAATGAAAACCATACAAATACAGCAATACATATTATAACTATTATTGTTAATATTAAAAAAATTATTTTTTTCGTTGATTTTGGTTTGATATCTTTTTTCAAATTAGTTTTTTTATTATCAGTCTTTTTTGCTTGTTTTCTTTTATTATTTAACTTAGATTTTTTATTATCTGTTTTTTTAGCCAAAAATTTCCCCATCTTTGAAAACAAATTTTTGTATAAAAAGGTTTGGAGAAATTTTTTTCTTAGTTTCTCTACTTATATATAAAAATATTATTCATTAAAATAATTAATAATCATTATGATAAAAAAGATTTTTACAAATTATAAATTAAGAAATATTTTTAAATTATAAAAAGATGCACAACTGATAATATGTATGCAATAGTCTATTTTAATTGGAGCGGTAGTAAAGAAGAATTTATAGAAGCAAAGAAAGCTATGGAGAGAATATCAACTAAATTTGATGACATTACACTGGTGGATATATTAAAACCATCAAGTGAATGGAATTATGCTGCTCTCTTAAAATTTAAGGAATTTAAATCGTTTCTTAAATATACTAAACAAGTAAGAGAGGAACCTCTTAGTTTTTTCCAAAAAAGAGGACTTGAAGCTCCACCAAGGAAACTTGAATTGCTTGTAGATTTAGATCAAATACAATAAATCTTTCTTTATGCAGCTCTTAAAATAAACACTTTAATAAAAATCTTTTATTTGTTAATAATTAAAATAGAAATTATAATAGAAACATATTCAAATTGATAAAATTATTAAAGAGGTAATTATTTTAAGATTATACCATTATTAGTTTATTGTAAAGGGAGGTTAGGATATGGAGATTAAAAAAGCTGAGGAAAGTGATATAGAAAAAATCATGGACCTTTTTATAAAGATCTATGGTAGAGATTATCCTTTTAAAAAATTTTATGATACTATGTGGCTTACTAAGAGTATTTATTCTGATGATAACCTTTTTATGGTTGCTGAGGAAAACAACAAGATTATTGGTACAGGTTCAGTTTTTTTAACTGCAGGAAGTTTTTCTGACTTAATTGGTGAATTTGGCCGTCTAGTAGTGGATCCTCAACATAGTGGAAAGGGTGTGGGAACTAAGATTATGACTAATTTAATGGATTCAGTCTCAGAAATGATTCAATTTGGTTTTGCAGAATGTAGAGTTGTTCACTCAGGGGCACAAAAAATAAGTGAGCATTGTGGTTTTTTTCCAACAGGTTTTGAGCCGAATAAATATCAACTGGCAAATGCTCGAGAGAGCGTAGTTTTTGTCACAAAAATCTTCAAACCTGCTCTTTCTTTGAGAAGAAATAATCCTAGAGTTATTGCTAGCATTTATCCTATGGCTGCTAAAAGTATGCAAAACCTCAGCTTACCTGTTGATATTATAGTTGAAGATGAAGTAGATGGTTATCCTATGGAGAAATCTTTTGATATAAAAGAACTTAAGTCAGATGGAGTTTCTCCTCTTCTTCGTATAGAACGAGGGCGAATTAAAAACCCTGAAATATTTGGTAATTTGAGTTTAAGTTATGGTTTTTTTAAAATTGCAATGAATCAGACACATTATTTTGTTGCTAGAGAAAAGGGTGTTATATTAGGTGCAATTGGTTTTACTATAGATAATATTGATAAAAAAATCAAGGTACTTGAACTTATTGAGTTTGATGATGAGGTTAAAGGATTTCTTTTATCTACATTGGTTAAGCTTGCACCAGAGAAATTTGGTACTAAATATATTGAAATTGATGTCAGTGCGTATTCTCCTCGAATGCAAATGACTCTGGATAGATTAGGATTTGTTCCTGTTGCCTACTGTCCATCAATGGTGTTTCGTGGAGTTGAACGTCTTGATGTAGTTCGAATGGCAAAGTTGTATTTTCCCCCTGATGTTTTAAATATAAAACTTACCCCAATGGCCACGGATATGTTTAAATTAGCTATGAAAGACTTAGAATATAAAAAAATTGGTATGGAGATAACAGAAATTACAAGAAAATCGGATATTTTTCAGGGTCTTTCTGATGGAGAGTTATCCCAACTTGCTCAGATTTGTAAAATGGTTTCTTACCCAGCTGGTAAAACTATTTGTAAAGAAGGTGAATGCGGAAGTGAAATTTTTGTTCTTGCGGAAGGTAGTGCCTCGGTTTTAGCACGGAGAACCGGTAAGAAAAGATCTAAAATCGGCTCAGTTGGCCAGGGAGAAATTTTTGGTGAAATGTCAATTATTGAGGATTTACCACGTGTTGCTGATTTAATAACAGATGTTGATTCTAAGCTTGTTGTGATAGACCGATTTGAACTGGAAAATCTAATTAATAAAAATTGTCATCTCGGCAAGATAGTCATGCAGAATATGGCAAAAGGGCTTTCTAGGAAACTTCGTCGAGGTCAAAGCCCCTTACCAGATTTTTTACCAAAATCAAAAAGTTAAAAAAAAGCAGGAAATATGAGCGTAAAGATTTTCAGGAAATCTGTGATGCCATACTATATATATGAGGTAGATTAGGTGTTAATAAGATTTTTAGGTGCGCATAACGCTGAATCAAAAAATACAAGTTTTGTCTCTTTTTTAATTGATGATATCTTGGCTGTAGATGCTGGATGTATCGCATCGAATCTATCTTTTTTAGAACAAAGTAAGATAAAAGCAATTTTATTGTCTCACGGACATTATGATCATATAAGGGATATTCCAGCTTTTGCTTTTAATAACTCTAAACACACCGTTAAAGTTTTTGCTACATCACATACATTAAATATTCTTTCTTCTCATCTTGTTGATGGTGTAATTTACCCAGAATTTACAAAAAAGATTCCATTTTTTTTAGAAAAACCGTCATTAAAATACGTGGCTCTTGAAAACTTTAAAACGGTAAATATTGAAGGTTATAAAGTACTAACACTTCCTGTAAATCATACCATAAGTACTGTAGGTTTTCAAATAACTTCTGCAGATGGAAAGAAAATATTTTATACAGGTGATACTGGTCCAGGTCTATCTGCTCTTTGGGAACACATCTCGCCCCATATAATTATTGTGGATGTTACTTTTCCTAATAAACTAGAAAATAGGGCAATTAATTCAGCACATCTTTGTCCAAAATTCTTAAAAAAAGAGATGATAGAGTTTCATCGAATTAAAGGATATTATCCTCAAGTCATTATAATTCATTTAAGCCCATATTTTGAGAACGAAATTAAAAATGAAATAAAAGATTTTACCAAAGAATTAAAAATTCCTATTAGTATTGCTTATGAAGGTCAGAAGCTTATTGTTTAGGATGTTTATATGGAAGAAATCAAACCAATACATAACTATGATCTAGTCGTTCTTGGCTCTGGTCCAGCTGGTGAAAAAGGTGCTGCACAAGCTGCTTATTTTGGTAAGAAAGTTGCTCTGGTTGAAAAGGACTATTATTTAGGTGGTGCTGCAGCTAGCACTGCAATTCCTACTAAAACTCTTCGCGAAACTTCACTGGCCCTTTCTGGAATACGTGCACGTCGCCTTCATGGTGTGGATCTTTCACTTAAACGAAGAGCTACTGTTCAGGATTTCCTTCATCATGAGCGCATGGTAAAGGATGCTGAACGTACACGAGTTATGAATAATATGCAGAATCATAATGTGACCATCTTTAAAGGTAAGGCTTTATTTGTTGATAAAAAAATAATCAAGGTCGAGGCTCGTGGCAAAAAACCCGAGTTTCTAAGAGGGGATATTATATTGATAGCAACGGGTTCATCTCCGCGACACCCTGAAAACTTTCCTAAAGACCCACATATCTATGACTCAGACTCTATTTTGCGGATTAAAACCATTCCTAAGAATATGGTTGTGGTAGGTGGTGGGGTTATTGGTTGTGAATATGCATGTATTTTTGCTGCATTAGGCATAGAAGTTTTTTTGGTTCATAATAAAGAGATTCTATTACCATTTATGGATCATGATATATCCTTTGCACTGGAAAATAATATGTCAAAGATGGGAATTAATCTGTTTAAACCTGATAGAGTGGAAGCCTGTATTGTAAAGACTAACAAGCTGGAGATTAAATTGGATTCAAAAAAGGTTATTAAAACAGATGCTGTAATACTTGCTACAGGTCGTACTAGTAATACCATTGATTTGAATCTCAAAGCAGCTGGTATTACTCCAGGCAAGTATGGATTGTTGATGGTAGACCAAAATTATCAAGTTGTACATCCTGAAACAAGAAAACCCGTAACAGGAGTTTATGCAGCAGGTGATGTTATTGGAGCACCTGCACTAGCTTCAACTTCAATGGAACAAGCTCGTTTTGCCATGATCAAAGCCTTCAACTTTGAGCCATACAAGGAACATGTTGCGCCTATTTTACCACTTGGTATATACACAATTCCAGAGTGTTCTATGGCAGGCAAAACTGAGGAAGAATGTCAAAAGGAAAAGGTCGACTACATAGTAGGTAAAGCTGCTTATAAAAATAATGCCCGAGGTAAAATCATTGGTGATTTCGATGGCTTTTTAAAATTAATATTTAAATTTAACAAAGAACTAGGTCAACCAATGAAACTACTGGGAGTACATATTATTGGTGAGATTGCTTCAGAATTAATACACATTGGTGTTAGTGCTCTAATAATGGGTGCAAATAGTAATCTATTTATTGACACCTGTTATAATTATCCCACCTTGGGGGAACTCTATAAATATGCTACATATGATGCAATGGGTAATCGTGCAAAACGCCTCAATTTAATATAGCCAATAATATGCATTATTTTTATTTACAATTTGAATTATTTATTTAGTTAATAAGTAAATAACTTTATTTTATAATAAATAGTATAAATAATAAATTTTTTGATTTCATAAAAAAATATTACACCCATACTGGGATTCGGTTGATGTTTGGAGCTATATTAAAATATTCTAATTCACTAAATTTAATTTTTTTTTTAATTAAACTCTCACAAAATAATAAAGAAAAAAGAGGGTAATTTACCCATTTAGATTTCAAATCCGTTTGCTCTTCGTGCTGTTCCAAAGAAGAATGTAAAGCTCCTTTGTGGGAATTTTCTGGCAATGTATATATATACACCAAAGAATTTTCTCATCCATCCTAATTGGCGGTCCCTAAGTACTTTTAATTTAAGTCCTCTTAGTTTAAAAATAAGTGTTTTGTGTAGTAATTTACCATTGGTGTAATGCCAAAATACAAGTCTCTTTGTTAATTTAAATAACTTAGTATGTTTGAATGGATTAAATTTATAACCTTTACCACAACTAATAATTAAAGATCTGTCTAAGATTGATAAAAATTTATTTTTCATCCTCGTTATAATATTTATTATAAGAGTTATTATCTTAGTGACAATTCCTCCTATTTTTGTATTTTCGATTGGTATTGTTTTTATTTTTTTTTCAATTTCTTCTAAACTACTAGCAGATTCAATACTTTGAACTAATGTTGATAAAATTGTTTCCAGTTCAACTAATTCTGCTTCTGATACTTCATATGTGTTGGTAGTTTGGATTCCATCTTCGTTTATATCTCCGATTTCAACTGAGAAACTATCATATGTTTGATTAATACCTGCCCCCACAGCTAATATTGCCACAATTTTATTTTTTCTTTTCATCAATTTTTCACCCAGACTATATTTAGTCAGCATTGCAAATTAAATTTATGACCCATATGTTTTCAAAAAAATTAGGTTATGAAATGTTAATTTTCATTATGTTTTGTGTTACAAATAAAAAAAGTATTTTGGTAAATTTAATGCCATAATTATCAAAAATTGAATTAAATTATACCAATAAGTTCTTTTATTACTTATTATATAAATATTATTATGACAACCATAAGCCATATTGTAAATAAATTAATTGACGAAAGAATATATCTACATGAGGCTTTAAGTCACAAAATTGCTTCACCTGGATCTGTTGCAAAACTTCTAAAACCATATATAGAAAAGGAATTGGGAAAAGAAGTAGATCACTTTGCAATAGTCACTGCAATTAGACGATATGCAGAAAAATTAACTGATAGATTTAACGAAGTAAAATTTGATTCACACAACTCGGAAGTAAATCTAAAAACCCACATTATTGATATAAATGTACTAAAAACTCAAGAATTATTTGATAGACTAAAAAAATTCTATGATTTAATAAACTATGAAAAAGGTGACATCTTAAATATTATTTATGGAAGAACACACGTTGCAATAGTCACAAATGAGAGATACAAAGAAGAAATTTTAGAATTATTAAAAAATCAAAAAATAAAAAAAATAGAGGAAGACCTTGTAGCTTTATCATTTACTGTTGGAAAAGAAAGGATTGATGAACCTGGAGTGTTATTTAAACTCACACGTAGCCTTGCATGGGAAAACGTGAATGTGATAGAAATAATATCTGTGGAGCTTGATGTTACTTTTATTTTGAATAAAAAAGATGCAATAAAAGGTTATCATGCACTTGAAAGATTAATAGTAAACAATAATAAATCAAATTAAATTTATTTCAATTTTTTACTATAAAACTAAATACTGGATATACAATATCATTACAAAAGGGAGGAAAACAAAATTATGAAAAAAATATTAATATTGTTAATAGTTGGTTTATTAATTTTAAGTTATGCACCGATTTTTACTGCCCAGTGGACTTCCGATCCATTAGAAAACACTGCAATAACAACAATGAGCGGGGAACAAGCGCTTCCAAAAATAGCTATTGATAGTAATGGTTATTCTTATATTTCATGGTTTTCTAACGATGCTGGTAATTACGATGTACGGTTACAACGCCTTGACAATAATGGAAATACAATTTGGCCTGAAAATGGTATTATAGTTAGTAATGAGCCTCAAGAAACATGGCTGACTGATTATGATCTTTCTGTTGGTCCTTCTGGTTATGCTGTTGTCACTTTTACTGATATCCGTACAGGTCAAAGTAATCCTGTTGGTTACCGAATTTCCCCTAATGGTGATATGATGTGGGGTCAAAACGGTATAATGCTTGCAAACGATAATAATTTTGACCCAAGCCCTAAAGTCTGTGTTACCACATCTGGAAATAGCATTTTTGCTTGGCAAAGTATACCTGATAGTGGGAATTCTGAAATCCGACTACAAAAGATTTCAGCTGATGGACAATTATTATGGGATGACGGTATAGTTCTTTCACAATCTGGTATTGATTTTACATCTCCTTATTTATTACAAGCAGAAGGTGACTATGCTTACTTAATATGGCACAAGCAAACTGGTCCATATTATGCTCCTAATCGTGGGCTTTATGTACAAAAACTCGATGTTGATGGTAGTTTTATGTGGACCTCAGATGTTGTAATATATGCTCCTGTTGTTTCAGGTCCTGTAGTAAATCTTAATATGTGCAGGGATGACTCCGGTGGAATTATTTTCTCTTGGTATCGTGCCTATGACGGCTCCCACTTTCACTGTTATGTTCAACAGATGGATGCTGATGGTACTATTGGTATGACTGCCAATGGTGTAATTGCATCTACTTCAACTGCCCGCAACCATATGTATCCAGCAGTGGCTTTTTTAGATCAAACCCAGGAGATTATCATCTTTTTCAGCGAACAGGATTTGGACCAGAACATGCGTGGCATGTATGCACAGAAATTAGACCTTCAGGGCAACCGGCTTTGGGGTAATGAGGGAATACAATTGATTGGACTTTCATATAATGACTACTTTCTCTTTTCAGCTAATAGTAAAGATAACAATGCTATTTGCATCTATCAGGCTGCTGAGTTTGGTAATTATATAGATACGAAAATTCAAGCAGTAATGCTGGATGATGAAGGAAATTTTGTTTGGTTGGAACACTTTGTTGATTTATGCACGTACCAAAGCCAAAAGCTTCATAATGTTATGACCAACTATTATATGGGACAATGGGTTGCAGTATGGCAGGATTTACGCAATGATTATGGAGATATTTATGCACAGAATATACAACCAAATGGGACTCTGGGTGTTGTAGTGTATAATCCACCAATTGCCGATTTAGATTGTGAAGGGTCTCTTAGTTGGGAAGAAGTAAATGCTGGTTCAAACGTTACTGGTAGTTTTAAGGTTAAAAACATTGGTGAAGAAGGTTCATTACTTAATTGGAGTATAGATTCTTATCCATCTTGGGGTACTTGGACATTTACACCTGATAATGGTACTGAATTGCCTGACGGTGGATCTGTTACTGTTGCTGTTTCTGTTGTTGCGCCATCTGAAAAAAATTCAGAATACTCAGGTAAGGTAAAAATAGTCAACTCAGATAATGCAACTGATTTTTGTGAAATAGATGTGGTTCTTACAACACCAAGGACTAGAACAATAAATGGATTTTTTATTTTACATTGGATACTACAAAAATATCTTAATAAGTTCCCGGTAATTCAGCATCTTCTGGTGTTTTTTAGTATTAAATAAACTCTTTTTTTATCTTTTTTTCTTGTAAAACAAATAAAATAATTGGTTTAAACCTCTGTATTTATGTATAATAACTTAGAGTTAACAACCAACAAATAGACAGGAATAGGTTTATAAAAAATAAAATTATTTAGATGTGGGGAGAGATAAAATTGATAGATGAAGAAGAATTATTAGAAAGAGCCTATAAAACCTATTATAATTGGTGTACAAAAAATGGTTATCCAATTCAGCAACCTAGTAACCTCTTAAGTGAAGTTAGTGATCACGGGATTATTACATTAAAAAATAGTAATGGAATTATTGCTACATATTGGTATAGAGAAGAAATAGATA